>Ga0209628_10002550_pt1 | contig 12425 bp, 10 predicted proteins | sample TergutCu122P4_FD_187285 | JGI IMG/M metagenome (GOLD analysis project Ga0209628, IMG submission 187285) | Cubitermes ugandensis P4 segment gut microbial communities from Kakamega Forest, Kenya - Cu122 P4 (SPAdes) (version 2) | ecosystem: Host-associated > Arthropoda: Insects > Digestive system...
TGACAAACACCAGTGGCTGCTGTTACAGTTTATAGTGCTCCTGAGGATGGACGCAAAGGGCGTCCGAAACATGTACAGCATACCTGTAGTTGTTAATAAACACAATACTGCCAGAGTTGCATCTTGTTGGTTTATTATATATTATAGGCTTGTGACACATGGAAACTCAAATATAAAACACAACTTTACCTGTTTACCTTTACTACAACATTGCTTTATTTCTTTATAAAAAATAGTTGAGCAATGTAATTAACATTGGTGAATACTGCTAATATATTTTTGAGATAGAAACTCTTTAAAAATTGTACACTAATATCTATACAAATTCTAACGTTATAACTAACACATTACAAATGTATTAAAAAACTGGACCCTCACTGCTGGTGCAGTTAAGATATGCACATTTCTTAGTTAACCAGTCACTTGTTTCAAAAACCACTATATTATATAAGAATTTGTGACAAAATATCCAGCACATAACACACATAAACCTTTGCAATCATAACCTGCATATGATAAGTGTACTTTCTTCCTTTTAATTACACCTACTTGCAGTTAAAGCATGAACTAATGTTGTACTGAACATTTTTAAATGTCTTAGAATTATGAAAAATTCATTCCACAGGGTGAATTTAATTTTGAATCCACACCAGCACAAAATTTGCCCCTGCATGTGACAACAGAAATTTTAAAAGATGAGTTACGCTTGTGATTTCAGGTTTCTGTCATGATGTAAATGAGATATCTGCTCTTCTGGGATGTTACATAGTACAGATTTCATGTGTTACATGTGATTACTAACAGTACACTCACATACCACAGGTTTATTTCATTTAACTCTTACAAGATGGAACTGCACCTGCTAGGTTCAAATCATAACACTCAGTTCCTGTGCTATTAGCTTTGCAGTTTATTCTCATGTAACATGAACGACTAGCATGAAACCTGAAAGTCAATGAGCAAAGAATAAAATTAATACATTGGCTATCCACTAAACAACACAAATTGTGTCCTACATTAAAACAAATAAGCCAATGACAAATAATACTTTTCAAGAAACATATCCTGGTTTCCATGGCTACCACTGTGGCTTTACTCACTACGTGGTACATTCCAAGGCTGAAGAAACAGCAAGACTATTAAGCACAGTTGCCATGGTTACCATGTACATTCTCTGTGAGGTACACACTGAGGCAAAAGAAGTGTAGCATCATGCTTAAAACACAACATATCAAAACTAGATGGCAGCAATCAAATAGACAAGATTAATGCTTGGTATGCTCTAATAAAGGAACAACTGCAGAAACAGGCAGTTTTTCAACCCATAATATGATCAATTGTCAAGCTGTCACCGCAATATTCAGAAACTTTAGGTGTGAACTTCGTAAAAATTGGCACACGTAAGTGATGATACTCAGCAGGCAGGCTTGATGAATATGAAAGTATGGTGTAATTAACAGGTTTTATGTTCTTTAAGTACAGAATGAGAAATTTAATTTTGTGTTTCATGGTTAAAAAAAAGGTAAAGGAGTCTCGCAACATGCCCGGTGTGGCCCAGAGGGTCCCAGGAGGTTTAGGCTCCCAGATTTCATGACATTCGGCACATGAAGGTGGTGAAGTTGTCAGCCTCACGCACCGGCCGCTTTTACCCCCAGAAAATATTCCTGGTACTCATTTTCACTAGGGGCTGAGTCGACCCCAAGGCCATGGTATGGTCGGAAGGGATATGTCACTGAAAAATCCAGTGACACCACCGGGAATCGATCCCAGGACTGTCCGACCAGTAGCACAGCACCTTAACCACTAAGCCACCCCAGTCCCCCTGTTTCATGGGATGTGTGTCAATTTTCTGCAGCAAAACACATGGGCATTCAGGTGTGTTCAAACAATAATGGCTGCATATCCATTAGTGTAATGAGAAAATAAATCACTGTTAACAAAAGAAAAATGATGAGCGAGGTTGTGTGGTGGCACATGAATATTATGGCAGGCTGTCACATGATGGGCAGATGTCTAGTAAGAAAACAAAAAGAGCAACAATTAAGGCCACAAAAATCCTTGGTCAGACAGCAATACAATCTAAAAATAACCTGCAGTTACATACAAGCCTAAAGGTTACCCATCCCATTAATTTCAAAATACATACTCATAGCGTTTGTGTGTATGTTTATGGTGGGGAGGTGGCACACACAAATTAATTAGTTGTACGGTAACAAAACACATGTATTCAATAATGTTCCTCCATCACTTCAGACTAGTTCACATCCCCACACACCATTTTCTAGAGACCAGTTTACTTTACCCTGCCATCCTTCACAGTTTTCCAAGTGGCTGCTTTGCAGTAAGACTCTTTATACATACTTTTTCCTCCACTCAAGCTACATGTGCAGCCTATACTCCTCCTCCATTAACTATCCTACATGTATAAGAATTCAGCCTAAGTCACAAGTTCTACATTATGCCATATCCTCCACTACCCACTGACTTCACTTCTTTTACATACACACACTTTTATTTGAACAATCAGAAACGTTTTATTGCACTTCAAATCAATATACCAGGGCCATACAAATATAGGAACAACCCCAAACACACAGGAATCTTGGTAAATGTAAACGCAAACTTCCAGTACAGTGACTTACTAATTTAAAAATTGTGAACAGGGAATTATTCATTAAAAATTTACTGTTTGCAGGTCATGTTTCAACAATTATATTTAATTTATCAGTGACCACTGGCATGCCAGTGGCAATTTCAGCTTATAAGTGACTGATGTAGATGTGCAGGAATAAATAATGATCCATCACTGCCTACAACAAAGAACAAGAATAATTTAGTACATGGAACACTACTTATTTATGTTATGCACATTTTGCACAATTCCATTAATGTTGTTGTTGTTGTGTTGCTGTTGTTGTTGTCATCATCGTCATCACCATCATCATCATCATCGTCATCAGTACGAAACTAACCAACCAATGTTACAATGCTTATTCACGTCTTGGGGTAATGTCTCACAGGTTGTTCAGATATGCACAAGAGTTTGCAACATGTACAGGATAGTGGGAGAAATTGCTGGATGCATGTGAGATTAAAACCATTTTTGATGAAAAAATGTGGGCACAACATAAATGATCCTCAGAAATATGGGAAACTTTGCATACAGATTCTCAACAATTTGGTTCTGCATGCATGGGGAAACACGATGAAAGTGGTTTCTTTTGGAAGATTCATAGCCCATCCATGTGATCCACAGAAATGTGGTGTTTTTATGTGCTTTTTTCTACAAAATCTGGCTGTGGCTATGCAGTGAAACAGATACCAGGGACTTGGGTAAGAGGGGCCTCCTGTATAAGCTATGGAACTCACAATAATAAATAAAAGAATTTCATTTCTCTGTCTTAAATGTTTTTAGTGGAACAACAGAATGAAAGCAGCAAGCACTAATGAAGTCAAACATCCTGTGCCAAACACAAACAAATAAAATATTCTGTATGTACTACATCCAACATGGATACCAACCTACATCCATATACACTATTAACTGTAACACACTGAAGCATGCACTAAAGCCTAAATTCATGCTAATTTATTCAAAGCATGAAAATACTTGAAAATAACAGACATTATTCAAGCCAACAGTTACACTTCTACTGTGTTACCGGTGTATATAAACCAATTATAAATTAAGTACTCTCATTAAGTCTAGAAGTACATGATGCACTTCATATGAAAAATACTTCTCTTTCACATTCTCAGATATCACAGAGAAAACAAATTTACTCTCAGAAAGAAAGCAATTTACAATTCCAGAAAGCAAAATGAAAAAAGGAAAGATTTACCAGTCATTCTACCAACTCTTATGACTTCACAAAAGTAATGCTGAACCCTAGCAGGTATGTCCATCAGTTATGTGAATGATAACATGATGTCTTTCCATTGCCAAAATGAGACAAAAATCTTGGCTAGGCATAAGACTCTTGTACCAATAAGCAAATTACTTCCTTATAGGCATTTGTGATAAACTCTGCATGCTTATGTTGCTGGAAACAGAATACATGCTGCAAAAACGTATTATATGGCAAACACAAATGTCAACTATAAATACACCAATAAAACTCAGAAGTATAAGAATGGTTGACAATAATAACAGTTTCTTTTGTTTGTGTTTTCAAGAGGAAGATAATGTAACTCTAATCTTGAATGTGAAAACCTGTGTATTTAATTGGGAAACGTGTGTTATGCACTGGAAAGTGTAGTGATTTGGATATGTAACAAATAGACACTATTCTAGTGTAAAATATTACCTAAATTTATACACAAAGGCACTAGGCACATATAACAGGAACTGATTATCATACTGACTGTTTCTGATAAAATAATCTATAAAATATCCTAATAAAGATACCTATAAATAAACAATAGTTCTTTTATGTTCCCTCCTTTCAATTATTCAGTCTACTAAGTACTCTACATACAGTTCAGTTCGAAGGTAATGTGACTGACCCATTCAATAACCTCCATTAATGTACATGTACATATGTATTTTTCTACTGTCCAGTAAACAATGTTATTTATCCACCTGTGTACAGATTCTTATTTATAAACAAAAGAACATTAAAAAAGTATTCCTGAATGGAAAGTTGTCAACCAGGTTAAGAGTGACACATGACAAGTATCCTTTTAACATACACTCCCCCACCCCAGCAGCAGACGACCAGTGAAGACTTCCTGACTCTTTCAGAATACCATCTAGCACCTAACATGGGCTGCAACTGACACATAATGAACCACGTATGGGACAATACAACAATATGGACTAAAGGAATGTCATTCTGGTATAAAAAATGAATCAATAAAAGTTGAAATTACTGTTATACTTTCAACTACTCTCATTATTTTGAAGTATTCTTGACTAGGAGCACAGAGTGGAAGCCTGCCAACAATTATCTGTCAGATAAAATTGCATATCATCATCATCATCATCATCATCAATTATCATGATTTACTGTGGATCATACCTGAAAAATGACTGTTCATTACAGCTTTGAGTGACAAAGGATAAATGGGAACACCTGAACAAGAAAAAAGACATAGCGGGAAAGGCAGAATGTAACATTAAGTGTTACGAGGCAGGAACAAAGGCTATCGAACATGAACATATGAAGTGGTCTCCTATAATCCATAAAACTGAAATTCACAAACACTATAACTCCATTATTAATGGAACATCAACCATGTAATTCGCGACAACATCCTACCTGAATGACAATTTTCCAAGGAACCAAATTCCACTACTTCTCTCAAATAACCCTCTGTAAGAGTAATCTTTTGGTCAGTATAAATACATATACTTAAAAAAAATAAGAATGCTGTATCACAGATGTGAAGTACAATGGTGACACGACTAGACTTTTTTTGGCTTTTGGACCACAGCATACTCTTGATTGTTGTAAACTTTGTGGAGAGGTCCGAGATCATTCTGAACATTGGGAGTTGATTTTTTGCGTATCATGCCATAACCATGATGTGAATCATCAGCCATTCGACACGCTTGCATCTTCTCATCTATGACATCATAATCATTCCAGGATGGATGTAAGTCAACTGGAATGGCTGGAACAGGGGGTGGGGCACCGGCTGGAGGAATAAGCCTGTACCCTGGATTGTTGTTTAGTTTAGATGATGACCCAAAGTGCTGCAGTTTGTCATAATCCTCCATAGATTCTGATTTGGTTGAGATTTGTGTCACCAAGATTTTTGAACATGGAGGCCTGACAGTATTGCTGCTTTCAGGTTCTGGTACTGCTATGGGCCTCTCATAATCAGCTTCCTCCTCAGTATCACTTCCATTATACTGACGTTCAGTATGAGCTAAGTCAGTTACTCCCATTGTACGCCATGCATCTTTACGAAACTCCACTTTATCATATTCTAAAGGTTTAGGATTCTCAATAATAGGTGTTATGGTTGCTGGAGGACTTGCTAACATAGGTGGGGTATCACTGTTCTTAAGCTTCCTATACCTTCCAAATCCACCAAAATCTAATGAAACATCTTCAGTTTCTTCACTCTTCTTCAATGAACTGATGGGCTGAATATGTTTTCGGGGTGGCTTGGAAGGCCTAGGTTTAGGTTTTATTAATGGGACAGAACTGTTAATTATTAAGGACTTAGTTTCTGTTACTGGAGAACTTAATGGCTTAATGGAAGACTGGGACATGGCACTGAAATCTATATCAAGTAACGGTGTGGCACTGGTTGGGGAAGGAGGCAGCGGACTTCGAGATCTTGCCTCCATGCTGAGAGCAGCCTGAAATTGGTTGTCTCCACATACAATAACTGGTGTAGAAGGAGTTTCACCAGTTAAGAGCTTACGCATGCTCTTCATCTTGGAAGAAAGACATCTAAATATCTCCTGTTGATTTGAGTGCTCCAGATGGAAAACCCCTTCACCTGTGTCACACTTACGGCCAGCTTCAAAAGTGAACTTGCCTTGCCGATACCCGTATCGTCGGATATAGCGATAGGGCCAGGTGAAGAGGAGACGGTGCTCCTGAGCATCACACAGTTGGATGGCTGCTGAAGCTACCACTAGAGTATAAGGACCAGGTTCTAACTTGCAGCGTGTAGACGCTTCTGAAGGCACCAAGTTCACAGTGAATACACCTGGTGGATATCATGAACATGTATGAATTCAGAACCAAGCAGTAAACATAACACATAACTGCTAAATGTGTATGAATCCACATTTATAACCCACTCTGAACTGTGAAACAAACCAAACATCATTACAAACTACACACATTACATACATACTAGGATAATAAAACAGTTTTCGTCAAACACATCATGCTTTATTGTGTGTGAGGCTACATGTTTCGGTCCTTACATGACCATCATCAGGCCCTCTTACGAATCATGTCAAGAGATGCTGGCTACATGTCGGGATCCCAAGGCCTGATGATGGTCACGTAAGGACTGAAACATGTAGCCTCACACACAATAAAGCAGGATGTGTTTGACGAAAACTGTTTTATTATTCTAGTATTGAACTGGATGTCTTCAATCAAAAAACATTACATACATGCTACAATTTAGTCACCTTTACAATATTAAATCTTCAGGTTTCAAAAGTATATTAAAAACATTCTCCACTATCAGAAATTCACAGGTATGGACATTTACAGTTAGTTCTCAATCAAGAATAAAAACTGCTCCGAGAGTTCAATACTGGACTTTGCCCATAGAAATACCTTCAGTAGAAACGGTGTTTTGAGAAATGGATCAAGTAGCTTTCAGGTAAATGATTATCAAGTCACTTATACAATTCTTTAATTTAATCTGGGGTTTAAACCAAAATGATGCTCTCTGAATTACCAACATAACCACTATATCACTAAAGTGGCCCCAGAGGAAATAAGTAATGGAAGTATGATAGGCACTAAGCTATGACAGGCATATAACCAACTTCCAAAGTACAGTAGCAAACATACAATATCCCACACAACATGAACGTTCTGATCAACAAACCTATAGAAACATTAATGTATAAAATAAACTGTACAAGACTGTTGAAATTAGAGGTAGCGGGCGTCAGTGAGGACTATGGGGTATTCAAGTTGCACAGTGTCTTATTATACAGTGTGTTGGGGACCGTGTGATGTTCTCCTACAACAGTATGTATGAGAAATTGGTATTCACAGTGACTAGCTCGATGATTATGAGAATCTATTATCACACGGTAATTACAGACTCAGATGGTAGAGTATGGTGAAGAAGTTCAGGCCACTGAGCTGAGTTACATCTTATTCACACCGCAGCTTGAGGCATACTGAGGTTGAATTCAGGTTATGAAAACTCATATTTGTTGCCATGCCCTCTACGCACAGTCATATTGTACTACCATGTCAAACAATTTGTTTTTGGTAATCACACTCTTATCATTGCTTTGTATGCCCTTTTCAGTTTGCCAATATACAGGTGGACCACCGTATCCATGGGTAATACGTTCCAAGACCTATTGTGGTTACGGAAAACCATGGATAATACCGAACGCTATATATAACGCCATATAACATGATATTGGTGTAAATGCATAAATACAGTAAAGTTTAATTGATAAATTATGCACAGTAAGACATTATCAACATTAAATAAAGTAATAATAAAGTGTACTGTACACTACATTGTACATTTGCAGTGTACTCTCTCTCGCTCTCTCTCCCCCTCTCTTACATATGAAAGTAAGGGATTCTGACATTTTAGCTTAATCCTTAAGAGACAATTGAGCAATGAAAAAATACAGTACCTGTACTGTACAGTATCATGTACAGTTTCAAGGGATGACAGAACAATAAAAATCATGCTTTTCCATCAAAGTGCTGCACAAGCAATGAAAAAGCGTGTTATTTTTAAATTTTTACATGGGTCATATCAGAAGTTTTGTGTATGATTTTATTGTAATAACAAAATACAAGATAACAATAATACTGATATTCCTGAATGTTTACACAAATGTCCTCTACTCAATGTACTCACCAGCACTGTCAACACACTTTTTCCATCTGTGTGGTAAACAATCAATTACAGCTCTGCATTCATCCTTGCTCAGATGATGTAAACAGGCAGTGACAGCAGTGTTGATAATGTCTTCCAATTCAAACTGTATACCCCGAAGATGTTCGAAACAGGTACAATCAATCAGTAATCACATGGAGTGAGATCTGGAGAGTAGGAAGGATGTGCCAAAATCTCCCAGCACCAACGCTGCAGCAAATCTTGCACACCACAATGGCGATGAGACGTTGAATTGTCCTGGAGCAATATGACACCATGTTCAAGCAGTTCTCGTTGCTTAAGGCAAACAGCTGGCCTCATTATCCAGCAAGACTGCATAGTAATATTGCCCAATGACTGTCATACCACTTGGCACAGGATGATCAAGCACGAGTCCATTTTGGCCGAATAACAAGACATGCATGACTTTCAGAGCACCCTGACTGCCCCATACAATTTTCATCCTCAGTGACATTTGCGCACACCATTCAGCATTCCACTGTTTCAGCTGACAGTCAAATGAATGCATCCATGACTCAGCAACAGTTAAAATGTGACTGAGAAATGCACTGCCATCATTTCTCCAAAGCTGCAGATGGGCGGCAGCAAGAACAACAAATATGGCTTGTTAGTCATCAGTGGACACATTTAAAATCCACTCTACATAAACTTCTTGTTTCCGTAAGCTGTTGGGGAAGTTACAGTAAACACTTGCTGGAGAGATTCTGACATCTGTAGTAATTGCTGTGCATGAAACACTGCATGTACATTCAAGATTAGATTTCATTTGTTCCACGGGGCATTCATCCATTACCGATGTTCAGGCACTACTGCAAGGGACATCATCTATCTCTTCCCTGCCATTCCTAATGGTGCTCACAAACACTGACAGTTTCATATGAAGAAGAATGTGTCCCTAAACCTTCCATCAATGACTTACAACACTCTAGAGTACTTTTACCCAACAAAACATAAAATTTTATTAACATTCTCTCATCCATCTGCAAGAAATTTCCTTGTAGTTTTTCCTGATCTATAGCTAAACAGCAACTGACACCACAAAGACAGTGCACCTTTTCGACAGCTGCATAGTACCACTAGGGCCACACACATGATTTCAGTTCAGTCATATGAAGCACTGCATGGTGCTGCCACCATACACAAAACTTCTGATACAATCCATGACCATCACGTACACCCAGAACAACCAGGTCAATGGATCAATATTCGTGCAACAAACAGTAAGACAGAACAGTACATACAAAACTTGTACTGAGTACTGAAAATAAATGACTGTTACTTAAAAAGTCCTTAAGTGAGACATACAGCACACAATATAAACATTCATTCATAAGAATCATAAGAAACAGGAAATAAGACTCAGCATAAGCCTTTTCCACTTAAAAAAAAAAAAAAAAAAAAAAAAAAAAAGGAACAGTATACATGTCTGTAATGAGGAGAAAATTAGCAAATATTAGAGGCCAAAATAAAACACTCACCTTCACCAGAGGAACAGTATAGATCATTGTCCTCTTCAATGGTATGTCTAGAACAGTCATCCTTGAAGACAACAGACTGAAATGCTGCTATCCAATCTGACATCTCCTTCTCTGACAGAGAAGCAAAGTAATGGATAGCATTCTTCGTGACAATCTGTCATGCAAAAAAAAATTGTTTAATTACTTAGACCTTGAGCAAAACATGGTAGGTCTTGAATGTACTTCAGTGTGGGGATAATGTACACGACACAGTGACCAGGCCATGAAGAATCATGGTCTCATTCCTAGCAGGGACAAGAGATTTTTCTCTTCTCTGTAGTGTTCCAAATGGCTCTGGAGGCTCATTATGCCCCTCACCCTTTAGGTACATGGATCTCTTTCCCTGGGAGTAAAGTAGCTGGGGCATTAAGCTAACAATTTTCCTCCGTCTAGTGCTGCAATTAAGATAAAGTGGAGCTACCCACAGCCCCATATGTCATCATGGCATGCACAGGAAAGCTTGTTTGTATCACCCCTATAGCAACATCCTAACCTCCGGATGTACATCAACCCAATAATTGATAAACACCAACATATGCACTTTTTCATTTTAAAATTCTGGTTTTAAACTTTTAAACAATTTTAAATTATTCAGTGACTTTAACAAGGTACAGGCCTACTCCCTGATGATGATCTATTAAGATCGAAACATGTTGGAGAACCTTTAAATACTTCTATGTATTTTAACATCGAAATTAACATTTTAGACTAATACAGTTTTGAATGTGAAAAAGTGCATATGTTGGTGTTTATCAATTATTGAATTGAAAAATGCACGGTGAAACATTGAAATTCGTACATCAACCATTTTTCTTTTGGTAGAAATACCCATACTTAGTAGAATTTTAACATCAGTTATTGTCAGTATGTTGATAAAGTACAATAACATCAACAATGTTTAAGGAAAAATACTCAACAGCTTAAATTACAGGATCAGGGATAACAGATTAAATTTCTCTAATTCATACTAATGGGTAGCAGTATTTTCTGTAATGTGATTCTGGCTACAGTGTCTACAGCTGAATATGAACAGAGCTTCAGTGGAATCAATTCATGCATGCCATGTAAACATGCCTTTACTTGAAACTGATCACTGATCAGATTCATTGTTTATCAAATGGAAGGGCCTTCTATTTCTAAGTTTAACTCTAATAAGTGTGTGAAGATATGATTTTTGAGTGAAAGAAACTGTGCTGTCTCCTTGTGTGTGTGTGTGTGTGTGTGTGTGTGTATGGGGGGGGGAGTAATTCTAATACTATTAATAGTGGGACATCGTACAGACTGTCAAGGTAAGCCCTGCATTTTTTTACTTTCACAGCATGTTCAGGGAAGATTCAGCACCAGCAGTTCTCATGCAGCATAAAACTAAGTTTGAGTCAATATAATGTGGGAAATAAAAAATAAAATTCTCCAACATTTTAAAATATTCAGTTCTGCAGTATTCCAAACCCAGCAACACTTACTTGTTTTACCATGCCCAGTAAATTTTAAGTCAATGTTTGGTGAATTTACATACTTCAGCACTGACATACCTTTCACCAATCTGCATAGTAATAACTCCCTTTGTGTGTTCATTATTACCTGGACTTTCTAACTAAAGCTTGGGCAGCTACCTAGTTCTGAAAATCCACACCCACCACACCCTACTCAACAGAATGCAGAAGGCAGGACTGAACTTAGATGTCTAAAAGAAAAGGAGCACACATACTCTCAAGTACACAACAGTAAGAAACTTACAGCAAACACATTTGGTTGATGTTTCTGAGCATCCTGCATTATTTTGATGCAATTTTCCAAGGTAATGATTCTAACAGTTGTATTCTTTGATACCTCTTCTTCATTATCAAACACCTCCAACCGTTCAATGCCATTCTTGCTTGACCTGAAGAGCTGACAGAATTTCTTGTGCCAAGATTTCTAAAATTAATGCAAGTCTCAGGTTATAATAAATCAATACACTATGACTGCACACATGATGATCCATGAAACTAATCAAATTATGTAAACATGCACTATACTACACAACCAGCTAGCAGAGTAGCCAATGTCATGGGATTCAGCAACACACAGAGATATGTGGAAACCTGTAAAGCTTAAATCAATGGTACAAGGCTGGGTGTAATAAACAACTTAATTTACAGCATCAGTACATCAGTTCACAAACCACTGAATACAACATCCTGTTTCTATGACACATGCTATTCCTATACCATGTTTACATCCCCTTACTTCTCCTCATATATGTATGTGTGTGTGTGTATATATATATATATATACACATACACACACACACACACACACACACACACACACACACACACACACACA
>Ga0209628_10002551_pt1 | contig 12425 bp, 7 predicted proteins | sample TergutCu122P4_FD_187285 | JGI IMG/M metagenome (GOLD analysis project Ga0209628, IMG submission 187285) | Cubitermes ugandensis P4 segment gut microbial communities from Kakamega Forest, Kenya - Cu122 P4 (SPAdes) (version 2) | ecosystem: Host-associated > Arthropoda: Insects > Digestive system >...
ACAACACAGTATCATATCCCACAGCCACCCACCCAACAACACAGTATCATATCCCAGAACCACCCACCCAACAACACAGTATCATATCCCAGAACCACCCACCCAACAACACAGTATCATATCCCAAAGTACTTGATTCCTCAACCTCTAACAAATTTGCTTATTGAAACAAAACAAACAAAGTGACTTTATCAAAATGCATTTCCCTGCTGATTGCTTGTTACCTACACAGGAAGCTGTCTGTTGGCTGTAAAGCACAGCACTCTATCACTCAGTTACAGACAATGCAGTTCAGCAGTTCTTGTATCGCTGTCTTAAGCCAGTGATGTTAGCTACTGCCTGGCAGACTCAGCTGACGTGTTGTGATGACAGCAGCTCATGTCACAGTGCAATCTGGACAGAAATGTAATGAACATGTATCTGTAACCAATATGGCCATACGTGACACTCAGAACATCCTCTTACTGTGGAAATGCTGAAATTCAGCCTTCTGCCTCACCTTTATCGTGACGTTAGGCCGTTGTCTGTGCAGCTTCTTGCTGCTGAAGTACGCAGTCCTTCATTCACACTGCATTGTCTGTTGACAAGTGCTGCCTGCACTGTTCGGGGCAAAGGAGAGGAGTGAACCTGAAACAGATTACACATTTAACAGTCTGTGTTTGCATCAACTGGGCAACACAAAATTATGAACTTTATGGTGAAGCCATTTTTGTATGTTGCATCGTGTGCATAAATCTGTTCCTAGCCTGACAGCAGCTACAGTCCTTGTCAGTATTACACAGAGCTCACTGACAAACCCTTACACTACTCTTGCATATAAATATCCTCTAGAGAACACAGCATAATGCAGGCCACAACAGTTAAACATTACTGTTCAATTTATGTGCACCAAGTCCCTGAATGACTGAAATGCAGAGCAGCACTGTACCATCTTGTAGGGCTGTTTACAAGGAAAAGTGAGAAACTGGAAGTGAATTGTGGACAGGGTGTGGCAACAGTACAGTTATACCAATAAACTGCTGTGGAAACTGCAGTGCCAAATGTTGCGTGTATTCTCCTGCTGATAAGTGACATTTATAGACTGATACATTTTCATATGACCTTGGTATAATGCTGTAGACATGGAGTGCCAGCTGCAGTAATGATACTTACATTTTTTGTAAGTGTGTTAATTAATGATGCTGCCAGTTCAACAGATTACATAACAGTGGTGTAGATGAATTAATACACAGAGCACAGATGGAATGACACTGAGAGGGAAACTGAAGTACTGTATACAAAACCTGTCTGATTGCTACATTTTCCACCACAAATCCCAAGGTACAGACCTGGGATTGAAGCTGGGTCTCCACAATGATAGGCTGTCAACTGACTGCCTGAACCATGAAACAGACTGTTAAAATGTTAATTACAGTGTCAGTGTGTTCAGTTATTATTACATGTAACGGGACACACTGTGTGTGACTGTGTCGCAGTGCACATGTCCGTGTACGGACAGGCTCTGTACTCACCCTGTACCACACTGTGTGTGAAGTGCCCCAGTAGCCACATTACTGTTACATCAGGACAGGTGACCAGCATTCAAAAACAGCTGTACAGTCACTGCCACTGCCACAGAACCTGAAAACACAAACAGTTCCACTACAAATAGCCGATGTAACATAACACAATGCAACGTCAGAAATAAGACTGTTAATAGGTTGATGATACTGTAAACTGTAACTGAACTTAACAGTCTGTCTTGTACATTGCCTGTGACAGCTCAGTCTTCTAATAATACAGGAATGATACAGTTTACTGACAAGATCTGAAGAATGCAGTAGTTTTGAAACTTGAGGATGTGAAAGCAGTAAAAATTTATATTGCGGGCCCCTGGGTTATGAGGCCATAGTCTTGTAGATGGTAAATTTCTACATTGAAGATTGAAGCAGGAAGTTCCTCCAAAATATTAGTAATCTCCTACAAGATAGGGGCACGTGGTGGTGCAGTTGGTTTAGGCACTGCGCTACAAGCTGGACGGTCGCGGGTTCGATTCCCGATGGTGTCGGAATAATTCATTGACATAATACTTCCGGCCTTACTATAGCCCTGGGGTCGACTCCGCCTCTAACAGAAATGAGTACCAGGAACATTTCCTGAGGGTAAAGGCGGCCGGTTCGTAGGGCTAACAAACTTACCTTCATGTGCCACTTGTCATGAAATCTGAGAGCCTCAACCTCCTGAACCCTCAGGGCCTGTAATGGGATTGCTTTACCTTTATTTACCTACAAGATAAGATTGTTGTTTAGGCCAATACAATAACAGACAAGCTTTTACATCACAATAATAACAAGTTCTGGGAAGAATACATGAAGTTCCAATGTGACAGAAGGTAGCAGAGTAACTAGAAGCAGGCAAACCTGTACAGTCCACCAGCATTCACTAAGATCAAATCAAAAATGGTTCTGTAAACATGCTGCAAGTGGGAGATTTGTGGTTGGAACAGCAAGGATGTTTTCTGCACTGCTACACTGAGCAGCATTATTATTGATTCCTCATATTTTGAAGGATTGTTCTTGAACACTCCTTGACCCTGATACATGAAGGCAGTAAACTGAGTAGGGTGGCACCAAATTTGTGACGTTGTGAAGAATGTACCACCTTCATAACATCGAACATCATTAACACTGCTACTCAGCATTACCCAGAGGACCTGAATCTTCAAGACTTGCACTTTCTAGGGGACTGTTTTGATCTAATGACTGAAAACTCCACACCTAGATTCAGCTAGTGATTACAGTGAGCACATTTTAATATCTCTGCCAAAAACCACCACTAGCATACAAGATAACCTGTCAGTAGCAATTTGTGAGAAAGAACCAAGATGATGATTTATTTATGCCTGGTTGTTCATGTGAAATAATGACATCATAAAATTGACCAGAACACCTACACAATTAAATATCAGTTTGGATTATATAACTTCTAGCTATCAGTATCACAACACAGCCTTAGTGATCAGAAGCCACCTGCAACCAACTCCAACTTGTGCGCCTGTTCAGTAGCACAAAACACTCTGCACAAACTGTCTTGTGCTACTGTGGAAAGAAGTGCTTAACTACACATTTTTGGAGGATGTGACCTACACAGTGCTATGTGGGACAACACTTGCAGGTTCAGCTAGGACCCCAACATGTGCAGTATGGGAACTTTGTAGTATTATCAGCGAGTTCACACTTTATGTTAAATGTTATAGGCAAAGCCAAAGTGTCAAGTGCAACATAACTGAATGCAATTTACAGCTGCAAAACGTCTTAGCATATTGTAACAAGTACTTCAGTCACTACGCAACATCATGAAGCTTTAAATAGAACCAAATGCTGAGGTAATTTAACATAGCGTTTACATTTTTATTTTCAAATCTGAAGGGATTTTCTCCACACAATCCCATCCAGTAAATATGTTCTTCACACTAGCAAAATTTCCTTTGGTTCTCATTATCTATTTATCTTTTAGAGGGCAATGTATTTTTAATGTTCAGTGAAAATTTCAATGATAAAGAATTACAAATGGAGTCCCCCCACCAGAACTATTATATGTTCAGGAAGTACCTACTGACACTTCCAAATTCTCACTGTAAACTCCAGCATTCAAATGATCAGCATAATTATAAATCCATGTACCAGTTAACTTGCAAAACTATGCACAAATGCTCAGACCACAATATACTGTACTGTCACTGTGGTCAAAAGTTCAATTCCAAATAGGTTCTACTTGAAAAGCTATTCTACCCATGAAAGTGACAAACCTAATTACAGCACAGTCAAACCCACAATGCACTCCTGTGTCCCAGACTGCAAGGCATCTCTGATTCACCAGTGAAAAATTTCAAGTATCAGCAGTCTTCAATGTGTGTTCAGTTTTACCATCTGCAACAGTTCTATGCTTATACACTTCTCAGTGCATGTGTGGGTAAATGCAACTTCTTCTCCAAAGTAGGTCTGCATAATACAGCAATGTGATAGCATCCAAGATTAATTTTGCAGCTTTCAGACGGCCTTCATGATAAGTCATTGTTGACACTGTTGATATTCACATTTCCTGACTTGTGTACATTTGCTAATTAGTGATGTTACAAGGCAACCACAAAGGCTATGACTATCAATAACTAACCAATGTACTAATTATCAATATACATGCAGCCATACCTCCACATAATTGGAGCATATTGTTTAATGGAACACACATACAACTTTATTTTCCTAAAACAGCAAGTATCATTTTTATCCATATGCCCTGCAGTCAAAATATGTACAGCCAATATCCCTTTGAGCAATAATCATTGTGTTCAAATGAAGTACCTACTCCACCTGGAAAATTGCAGTCTATCTAATGGAAGAGTTCTGGATGATCTGAACTGCACTGTCTGCATATTATAAACTTTGCAGACTCACTCCCCACAATAATCACTCAGAGCACAGCAGCTAAACACATCACAATTTAATGCACTACATTTAATACAATTTGTATCCACTCAATTGCTGCCTGGAGGTGCAAATTTAGTTACCAATAACCTCAATTAAATGAAATTTGTATCACATACAACACTTGATTCAAGTTTATGACAGTTTCAATCCCTTTATGCTGAAATCAAATTTCAACCCAAACACAAAATATTCACCACCCTTCTGTATTCTCAACTCCAGACAATATGTAATTACAATGAAGTGCACCTACCTTGTGTGATCATGCCAAGCACCAAGATTCAGGCCTGCACAGTCTTGAGAAGCATATGTGACCTGCACTACAGTTAACAGCTGTTACAATACACCTAACACACATACTGGAGCAACACCAAGCGCCAGACTAGCCACAACTGCTGACTACATCGTTACACAGTCTGCCCCACCAACTAACTACAAGAAACCTGCTGAAAATGGACCATTACGAATACAGGTGTGAATGACACCTGATTTACTATACTGGCCTTCCCTGACTACTTGAGCAATATGCTAGCCCCTACCAGTATAACAAAGATGTTCAACTGCACTAATACCAACACCTGCCAACAGATACGATCCTGAGTGATTCCCACTCCCCATTCTCACACCAATTTCTATTCTACCATCTTCTTCTCAGTCTCCCAGGCTGCTGTTTTCCACAAGGTTCTCTGACCACCTGCAAGCATGATAAATAATATGGTGGTTTTGAGGATAAGGCTCAGGGGGAAGAGTCACCATTTACACTTTATTCAGTACAACTCTGCACATGTCAGTACACCTTTACAGAATTTCTAAAACAATTTTGGGTCAGTAGGCATGTGGCAAAACAAATATGAAAGTTCATTTAGACTTTCAGGACAAGCAGCAGTTAATGCAGCACATTGCAGTATTTTGCAGACAGTATCACTGAGGGCTGTCCCCATATCACTGAGGGCTGTCCCCATATCACCGAGGGCTGTCCCCATATCAAAAAACATAATTGTGGCTGTTGGAATGGACACGTGCAATATACATGGTGCCTCATGGAAGTTGGTCAACTTGTTCACATGAAAGAAATATAACTAAAATATAACGAACTCTGTGAGACGGAAATTAACAATTCCCTGTACATATGGAATATTTAAAGTAGTCACGAATAAACCACTGCAACACTAACACCTAGAAGGCCTGCCACATACAAAACAATACAGTTCACATTCAATTTGACACTGCTCATTGCTATGTACATCACTTTGCTGTGCTGACAGTTTTACGCTTGCCACTGTTCGGTCACTTGACAATGCAAAGTGGACCAGTACATTTCTGGAGTCTTTTGACACCTCCTCAAACATTCGACTAGCCACAATTAACACTACACAATGCTTTAATCAGTCCAGTTCTCTTTCCCTTAGCTGTCACACACACTTGCAATTCAGAACAAGGTAAACAGAAGTTGTTGTGTGTTAAATTAAACACTAAATCTGAAATCTGGGTCAAAACCAGTATTAGTCCAAAACTGGACACCACTTTCCTGAAGGCCTAAATGCAATGTCCAACAGGACTGTCGAAGAAGACCAACAATTTGCAACCACTACAACTGTAGCTGCCATAGTAGCTACTGTGTACGGTAAAGGAGGGTGGGTGTCTAACACAGTTGTGTCCAGATATATTATACACATACACACATTTATATCTAGATACATTAAGTAGGTACAGTTATGTTTAAATACATTACAACTGATACATGTGTTAACAGTCCTATAGTTAGGACATGTGCTAGTACAAACAGCAAACATCGGATAGGAACTGTTATCATCCATTTCACATTTATTAAACCACCTATCTGTATTTGAGTAAAGTTGCCAATGTATTAGATAGATAAGTAATTAAAACATGGGCTGTTCACACCATACAGTGGAATACATCTGTTCCTGAATGACATACTACATGCATCAAAAGAATGTGGATACATTGTGCTCTATATCCATCAATGCACTGTCCAGCAACATTAACATGGCAGCTTGCCATTATGCATGTGTTGATGGATGTTCCAACAAACTAACAGTGAATGGATTTCTACATCACAGAAATATGGCCGCCATGCTGCCAGTGTGTTGTCGTCTTCTCACGTGGCTGTTGGTGTGGAATGATTTCTTATGTGCACTACAGTGATACAGACATGTCCCATTGCATACAGTCAATGTTACACACATCACAGATACATGGCTGCCACTGTCTCAATATCATACTTTAACCTTTATCCGACGAATGCACACAGTCCTTTTAAATCAGCATCTTACGAACGCACCAAATCGGTGGCCATTTAAATGCCCTGTACACTCATATAGAAGCTTAGAATTATAGCCCCACTCGTTATCTCCACATTATATTATGGTATGTGGTCAGATTCATGCTCCGGACACTTTACCCAATTATGTACATATGTACCTCTTGAATAGCAGTTTCACAAAATGCCCGTAATCTTCGAAACCTCATGTTTGTTGCTATGCTCAAGCAACAGGGGTCTTTCATTGCCCTCTCAAGATATGTTAGCAGTGCGGCACAGCTCAACAGTTCTAGGAGCAAAGCCTCATTCACTCTGCCAAGCATTATTGTCACAGGAACATCTAAATGACAGCATGCTTTGTAGCAGAATTTTCTTGCTATGTACCCCGCTGCCGTAATGTGGTGACGGATATAATAATAATAATAATATCTATTTACTGCAGTTGGGTTGTCACCCAGTGGCAGTGGTTATTTTACATGTACACAAATATTAAAAAAAAGTAACTAGAAAATTTAAGTCGGGAGGGCTACATGAGAAACATGTAGTAGCAACTTGGGAACTTGGGAACCATCTCAGCATTCGCTTGTTGACACAGGAAAACCAAGAAAAACCTGTGTCAAGGTGGCCGGTCGCAGGACCTTCCGGATACTGACTTCTAGCCAGCAGTCTGGCATCTAAAGTAAGAACAGCAATACACACATAGTACAACAAATACACATAAGGCACAACAAATACAAATCAGATAAACAAATACACATAAGATATATTGCTCTGTTTTTATCCTGAAGCTAAAACAGAGACCATTTTATGTGAACTGTTGCATGATATATCACTGCTAAAATGGACTAAGTGCCAACAGTCTGTATATGATAACGGCAGCAGTGTATACATTCTCAAATGCCTGTGTTACCTTTCAGTTGGAAGGTATGGAAAAATATGATAAAGAGGCTGCATACCATCACACACACAAATAAATGTGGGTAAATACTGGCTGCACTGTGATGTCATGCTTTTCCCAGAACGTATACTGAAATTGAGATGCCTCTTTGGCAAACTCCACTTGGGGGTTCTAATTTCATCTGAGTTTGATATATAGAAATAAAGACTGGTCTGTAAATACTCCAGCCATAAAACAGCTAAATAATATAGCATTTGTTCCAACTGTGAAATAATAAGCCTGACTAAATGTTTGTTTCTCAGTCAGCAGTCTGCGTTGTCCGTGCATAAGAGAGACAGAGAACGTGAAGAAGTAGGAGCATTGAGCGACAGGAAAATTTATTTAGGCAATAGAATTTTATGCATTTTCAGACAAATGCTGAAATATCTCTGTTTTAGTTACTCTTTCCTTGATGAAGGAAATATCATGTATAGACTCTCGATTCCTCCTCGTAAAAGATACACTGGAAATGATAGCGCAAGTCGGTAGACTGGAACAGCACTCAACAAAGGTTGGTCAGTCTCGGTTCGTGACAGTGACGCAGCTAAAATGTCATGTGTGAACTGCGAGTGGTGTGAAGAAAACAAGTTGTTAGTGAAGTTTTGAGAAAGTATGGTGTGTGTGTGTGTGTGTGTGTGTGAAGTAAGATTATGTTTCTGACACTACCACACCAAGGCACAACTCATCAAATCTTGAAGCTGAAATTTCCTGTGCATACATCAGGTCCGAAACAGAAACGTAAGTAAAATAAACTGAAAAATCATAAAACTTTTAAATTAACTTCCTGCATGTAGGCACCAAACATTTCTACTTAATCTTTTTTTGAACTGAAATATCTCTGATTTATTCGCAAAAAATTTGGATTATTACGTTATTTCATCATCTTCGGTTCACAAGATATAAACGCTTATTGTCAAACATGCGTAATGATTTAAAGGGCCGTCGCGGAGAAATTCCATACCAGGAGCATGAACACTTAATTAAGGGTCCGTAAGATAAAGGTTAAACTGCCATGTACAGTTTGGACATATACACTCCCCACTGTGTAGGCAATGACACGTCTTTCAACTACTCTGACCATCACATCACTTAGTCAACATACCACATCAATGAGGATGCCAGGACAGCATGGTTGGTACAGTGCCTAGAATAAAGGATGGGTGACCTACGGTTCAAATTGCACCAGAGGCAAGGGATTTCTGTCTTCCCCAAACATCTAGACCAACATCATTCCTGAACCAGCCTCATACTCAATGGGTACCGCATGTTCTTTCCTCATGGGTAAGGTGATCACTGCACATAGTTGACCACTCACTGCCATTTAGTGCCGAGGCGAAGAATGTGTGGAGCTAAACCTTCATGTTGTGCACAGGAACAACTTTACCTTTATCCCACCACGTACGTGCCGATATACATTCTGATCATTCTCTATGCTGTATTATACACATTATGTAACACAGGGATACGGATGCTCCCCACTGTGCATTTGTTGATGCACTTTCAGAGAGCCATTAGTTCTGAATAATTTATGACACACATTACAGGGATAAGGACGCTCCCCACTGTGTATGCGCTGGTGCACTTTCAGGCAGCCATTAGTACTGAATGATTTATTACACACACTGCAGGGGTATGGACGCTCCCCTCTATGTCTGCGTTGATGCACTTTCAGATGGTCATTAGTAGTGAATGATTTGTTACAGATATCACAGCAATACAGACGCTCCCCAGTGTGTATGCGCTGATGTGTCCTCAAATTACTCTGACTGCTGAATGACATATTACACACACTGCAAGGATACGGACGTTCGCCACTGTGTGTGCGCTGATGTATCTTCAGGTGGCTCTGTCTATTGAATGACTTATTACACACGTCACAGACATATGGACGTTCTCCGCTGTGTATGCGTTGATGTATCTTCAAATTACTCTGTGTATTAAATGATTTATTACACACATCACAGAGATATGGACTCTCCTCACTGTGTGTGTGTTGATGTACCTTTAAATCATTCTGTCTGCTGAATGATTTACTACAGACACTACAGGGATATGGACGCTCCCCGCTGTGTTTGCGTTGATGTACCTTTAGACAGCCATTAGTAATGAATGATTTGTTACACACATTACACAGATATGGACGCTCTCCACTATGTCGGCGTTCATGTACTTTCAGAGAGCTGTTAGTAATAAATGATTTATTACATACATTACAGGAATATGGACGCTCTCCACTATGTACACGTTTATGTACTTTCAGATGGTCATTTGTACTGAATGACTTATTACACACGTCACAGTCATATGGACGCTCGCCACTGTGTGTGCGTTGATGTATCTTCAGATTACTCTGACTGCTGAATGACATATTACACATATCACAGAGGTACGGACGTTCGCCACTGTGCGTGCGTTGATGTATCTTCAGGTGGCTCTGTCTATTGAATGATTTATTACATATCTCACAGAGATATGGACGCTCTCCACTATGCATAAGTTGATGTGTTTTCAGTGCAATCTGAAGACTAAATGTCTTATGACACTTGTTACAGGAGTATTGAGGCTTCTCACCACATGGGGGTTGATATGCATTCAAGGTGCTCTGTTAAACAAAAGTGGAAACATATTAGGATATGAACATTACAAATATAACAGACACCATGTTCTTCCCCTCAGGCACTTCAGCATCTGCTCAATCAAGATTCATTCAAATAAATGAATACAATACATTTCTAATTATAACATTTATCCTATTTTGTTTTACATGGGTGTGAAACTTGGTGTCTCACATTAAGGGAAGAACACAGTCTGTGAGTACGCAATTTCTTTCGTCATTATCATCAAACACATGTGTCAGGCGTAATAAAGAGTTGTTACTATGATACAGCAATGGTGGCCACATAGACAAGCTTAGGGTCACAGTTAAGAGGCAATTTAGACAGAGCCACATCGTTATAAGTTCAGCATACAATAGCAACACTAAACACTGCCTGAGAGAATGCAGCCTGCACTTGCTGTTCGTAACACAAAGAACTGCTGTTTATTGCGGAATCCACTAATAAAATAAAACACTTCTTTCCTTATTTGATGACTTCTTACTTCTACTCATCTAACTGCAATAGGTTAATTTCAGGTATGAGTCTCTATTCTGTATTCTCTATTCTATTTACAGCCGTGTTCACAGTCAACCTTGTGTACAATATTATTTTTTTACACGCAACTTGTGTAAGCCACATTGTAGCCACCCTGTAGTATAGCTTATGCTTATATTTCATGAATATCATCAGTCTTAAGTGTGTAGTTTACAGGGGCAGCCAAAATTAGATTCCAACTGTTGCCACTTATGTTGGGGGGTGGGATAACAGATAAAAATAAAAATAATAATAACAACAACAACAACAACAATAAGACAACTGTCATTATACTGGCAGGCATCAAATTATATGAAGAAGAGAACACAGCCACCGTACATATCAAATACACTACAGCACATGAACGCTGGTGATATATACACACGGCCATGCTCCTTCTCAAACACTGTGCATCTCTAGTTCACTCCTGACAGTGGACAGTGGTACACAAATCCTTATAACTTGTCAACCATTGTGCAAACAATATATCCACCACCAACTGCACATAATAAATATGATTCATAATAAGTATTAAAACTCCTTCATGTTTTGGCACCACAGTAGGAGTTTCATTACTTGGTATTAATTGTATTATATTACGTGCATTTGCTGGTGGACATACTGACTGTAAGAATATGCACGGTATCAATAATATAACATTCACTGTTACAAACCTCTAGTCATCATTTATTCTCTTACACATCTTTAATACCAAATAGTAATGATAACATTGTTCTGTTCTACAGACACAGAACCAAAGGTACAAAAGAAATGAATCACAGAGCGTTTACATCCTATCAAACGGACAAGAAACACCATGGCAGGATGAAGTACAAGAACTCAGCTTGCTGACTATGAAAGGATCTGGTGGCCACAGTTAACTTATTGGAAGGGGGGAGAAGGGGGCATGTGCACACAATCACGCCCTCACAACTCACCTCATGTATCAACAAAGGATCCTTCTCCTCTTGTATGTCTGTTCCATCCTCTACTTTCACAACCATAGCCTCATTTCCATCACAAAGAGATGTCTGACATGTCTCACTACAGGAGTCAGGGACAAGTTTTGGTAAATCCGTGCAGTTCTGTAAAACCACCACACCGTTATCAGTCATTATTCTGATTTGTCATTACACACTTTCAACACAACTGTTCTGCTCTATCCTGTACAGTTCCTCTTCCTTACGGCTACTGGAAGTATACTAATTAACAAACCAACATAATCCTCCTTAAGAAGCTAACAACAGCTCAGCTGGTCAAGATACTCCATCTTTTGGACCTTGAAGAATGACTATAACTACCATATGTGACCAGACTGTATCAAACTAGGGTGGCTAAAAGAATTTCTGAAAGCAATAAGGTAAAAGAAAAGTGGGAAAGACTAGACTGAGATGGTCTGTAAGTTATAAAGAGTGATCTACCAGAGCTGACAATACAGAGTTGGACGCAAAATGCAATGCAAATAGGAAGAGAAGAATGGGGAAATGCTGCAAAACAGGCCAAGGTCTCCAGACAGCTGTAATTAGTTTTCTGCCGTACACTGCATGGGCCCATTCACTGTGAGAAGAACAAAATGGTAGAAAGAAACAAAGACAAAAACGTGGCTAACA
>Ga0209628_10002552_pt1 | contig 12424 bp, 16 predicted proteins | sample TergutCu122P4_FD_187285 | JGI IMG/M metagenome (GOLD analysis project Ga0209628, IMG submission 187285) | Cubitermes ugandensis P4 segment gut microbial communities from Kakamega Forest, Kenya - Cu122 P4 (SPAdes) (version 2) | ecosystem: Host-associated > Arthropoda: Insects > Digestive system...
CGGCCGAAAGGTATCGCAGGTCTGCGAATAAGAGAGTGGGCATGTAGTTGTTGCGGGTCTTTGCATGATCGAGATACCAATGCGGCTCTAAACATTCTCCGATGCGGACGTGCATCGCCAGGTGTGGAAATCCCTGCTCTTTAGGGTGGGGAGGACGTCAACAGGGATTGGAGCTGAGCTACAGGCATTGCCCCAGGGATAGTGCGTCCGTTATCGAGCACGATGGTCGGAGTCCCATTGATCCCCAACCTGGCGGCCAATGACACATTGCGTTCAATTGGGTTCTCGCAGTCGCCAACCGGTACCACGCCGCGCAGCATCAGATTTTCCCAAGCCTTGGCTTGATCCTTGGCGCACCACACACCAACTGCTTTACGCCGTGAATCAGGATGCAGGCTATCGATCGGAAACAAGAACGTATAGATCGTCACATCATCCAGCTTCAGCATCGTTTCGGTTTCGAGTTTCTTGCAATAAGGGCAGTCAGGATCCGAAAAGACGGCTATCTTGCGGGTACCCTTTCCCTTTACTGTTACGACAGCATCCTGTTTGGGGAGTGAGTCGAAGTCGAGCGCGCTGGCTGCGGCAGCCTTATCTTCGGTCAGATCCCGTTGCAGTTTCATGTCGTAGAGGTGCCCGAACAGGAAATAACGCCCCGTCTCCTCCACGTAGGCAACATTTTTCCCCATCACAACTTCATACACGCCAGACATTGGCGTCTGCGATATCTTGGTGAAGGTGGTTTTTGGATAGAGATGCTTCAAGGTTGCCGCAATTGCGGCAACACTCGGCTCCCCCGCCTTGCCCGTCTCGGTAACTTGGCCAACGTTTCCGGTGTCAGCAATGGCAGCAGCGGAAATAAGGCCAGCAAACAAGGTTGGGACCAATTTAAGTCTCGTCGTCATTTCTTCTCCTTAGATACGTTGTTGAGTGCGCCTTTTTCTACAGAAACAGGTGATGATTCCGATGTTTTTGGCGATAATATGACAGGAGTTTTCTGTACAACGCTAGGGATAACCCCAGCGCTAAAACCGGCAGCCATGCCAGCAACAAACTGTTTTCCACTCGTCCAAGTTGCTTCTTGATTAGCGAACGAAACAGAGGAAATCAGTGCCGCAAATACGGTTGTAAAAAGCAGTCTCGTCGTCATTTTTATTTCCTTTCAAGTGATACGCCTTGAGTAATTACGACGTCCACGGCACGACCGGCGTCGATTTCAATGATGGGAAACATTTTTTCGGCGAGATTGATGTAGTATTGGGTTAGCTTGTCGAGCGCCTTCCCAATCCCCTGCCCCATTCCGGCCCTGAATGCCTCTCCATCCTTGACGTTTTGTGTCGACCCCAACGGCGATACCGACGTGGTTGTCGACGACAAGGTGATTCCTTGCCCAATCCCAGAAGCAATACCGGCCAACAAAGCATTTGCCAACACCTGCCCTTGCTTGCTGACCAATCGTCCACGAATGCCTGCTTTACCATCCTCCCCGGATATGAATCCCTTAATCGCCACATCAATCGCACCACCTTCATCGGTGACGCAACTCAGTCGATCCAGTCGAATGTAAGCGCGTTCGCTTGAGATGTCGCCAAATCCATTTCCGGTCACAAAGCATTCTTTGTAGTCAGCCTTGAACTGATTCGGTAGTTGGGCAAAAGCGGTAACGCGCAGAATAATCGGGTGAGGATTTTGCTGTACCTGGCCCCCTGTTGGAGCATCAAGTCCAGAAAGCAGAACGCTGCGCAAAAACGAGCCGGCTGGCAAATAGGTTTCAGTCGACTGCCCAATGACTCCATTTCCTTGATTAGCCGCTCCTCGAGGACGATCCGCACCCGATTTGGGTAATCCCTGCGTAGCCCCCTGAGCGCGCCCAGCCGAATCACGGGCGATGGGCATAAAAACAATGCCATGTATCTTTTCTTTCTCTTCCGTACCTGCTCCGCTAGGCGGTAGGCCAAGCGCGTCTACGGTCGCGTTTGGCGAGCGCGGCGGAGGCGGGGGCGGTGGGGGAGGCGTAGAAGCCTTCTTTTTTTCTTCTTCTGCGCGCGCAGCTTCTTCTTTTTCCTTTTTGGCTTCGTCGGCTTTTCGTTCGGCATCCTTGCTGGCTACAACACGCTTAAGGTCTTCCAGCTCTTTGCGTAGATTCTGTACGTTTGCGCTTTCCTCTGCGCGCCAGACCTCGGCTTCGTTGATTTTCCCGCCAGGTGCGCCAAAAGCGGCCTTGGTAGCAACGACCGGCTTTTGTGCAGCCGCCGGCTTAGACCCGCTTCCCATGATGCCAACGACGAGCGCGATAGCAACAATGACAATCCCAAGACCTGCAAGCAGCAGGGTCTGTTTTTTCCTGGCGGGCGACATTGTTCCTTTGCCGATGCTTGCCATGTCAGCGCCCTTCCAGAATGACGTAAACGTTGGTGGCCTGCCCTGGATCAAGGGTCAGTTTTTCAATTGCCACGGCAACAACTCCTTTGCGATAGAGTTCTTGCTCGACCATGCGCAACCGCTCTTTGCCTGTATTAAGTAGACGGTATTTTTCGCCAACATAGCCCCGCGCGTTGTAAATTTCGGTAAGAACAAATTTGGTGTTTTCCCACAGGGCAATTTCCTGGTTGACTTGCTTAACATCCCCCATGCTCGACGGCTCCGGATTGGCCATCTGTGTAACCAACGCTCTTATTGCCGCACCGTGGTTACTTGCCTTTTGATCTTTGATACCGTCACGATCCAGCTTCTTGCTGGCAGGGTCCCGAATAATGATGTCTTCTTGTGGAATATCCACCGGCTGCAGAACCACGGAGTAAGTGCTTCCCGCAGTCGTAATCAAACGAATATTGATCGGCTTGTTGAGCAGCTTGGGACGAATGAACATCTGCCCGCGGTCGGGGTCTTTCATGACTACCAGTTCTTCTTCAGACACGATCAGAGCATCGAGCGTCCCGTTCTCGACAGCAATACGCGTCGTCTCTTTTGCGGAAATTTTGACGAAACTGTTGTAGCCCTCAACGGGATCAATTACCTGCAAGGCATATGAAGAGTTAATGCAGGCAAATGCGCAGGCGAAAGCACAAAGATTTTTAGCGTTTTTCATCTGGATCATCCTGGGGCTGGGCTTTTGGTGTTGCAAATGGGTTTTGCGGATCCGCCTCGCGCAATTCTTTTACGGTCACATAACCGTCATACTCAAACCCCACCAGATAAGCTTTCAAATCTGGCGTCGGGATTTTCTTGTCCCCCACCCATGTTTCAACAGTGCCAATCAAGGCAATCTGCTGTAACTCCGCAGCAACACGAACTTCTTTCGGGAAAAAATAGCGGCTAATTCCCTGTGCTTTCAGTTTTTGCGCGGCAGCTTTGAAACGCACTTCCAACTCCCCATAGACAGCGGGGTGAACATGCTTGAGTATCTTTCGGTTTTGCTCATCAATTGATCCAGGCGTGATGTTGGCGTACTGCATAATGAAGTACTCCCCCATCTGCTCAAGGTATTCTGGTGAGAGATGTTTGCCATCAACCCAGAATGGCTTGGTAATTTCCGGTGGCGTCAGCACAGTACGCACCGATTTGTCCATTGTTATAAAGCTGCCGGCCTGCAACAAATTGAGTAAAAAGGAAATCGCCAAAATCCACATGAATACACGGCCGAGGCCAGTTTTGGTTTTAAGATCATCCAGTAATTTGTCATGCAGCATGGTTCTTGTCGTCTCGTAGTAGTCAGCCAATGAATTCCCGCACGGCCGAGGGCGGGGTAATTTTGAAACCAAAGGTGAATGGCAAATACCAATAGAGCGCGTGCAGACCAAAAGCGCGCTGCTTACCTGCTTTCAATTTCTGCGCACTCATGCCGACAAACACACCGACCACGCCAAAAGTCAGTGGCATATTGAGCATGATGCCGATCATGAGACAGCCCAAGGCCAGAATTGCCACATCAAAATCCCACCAAAGAAATTTGGCGGGGTCATCCAACCTGTGCGGAAGGATGTATTTCAGTGGAATTTCGTCTGCCATGGGCTGCTCACTTGCCGTCGATTAAATTACAGCAGATGCAATGCCGTCGATGATTCCCGGACCGATTGCAAAGAGGACCGCAAACACAATGCCGACCAAAGCTGGCATCGCGGTTGATTTCGCAAAGCCAACAATGGCGCCGACCAGGAATGCCGCAATAGCCAGGGTACGACCCAGATAACCCGTCGACCAACCCGTGACCAGGTTGTAGAGCGGGCCGAACTCCGCGCCGGATGTGCCTGCCATCGCAGCAGTTGTAATCAGCATCATCAAGGATGCAGCAGACAGCTTCACCTTATTACCGCGTTTGAACATTTTCGTTCCTTCCATAAAGTTAAAAGAGAGTGTCTCGTCGTCTCGTCGTCTTAACCTTTTTGGGAAAGAACCATTTCCTTTGTGTCTCTGAATAGAAACGGACATCGCAACGCTTCCGCCCCTACACCGCTACTAACACTCATTTTTTTGGTCAATGTCGCGCTTAACCACATCGCCCACCTGTCGCAATACTTCCGAATGCAACTTCGGGTTGTTCAACACCACCTCAATCGCCGCTGTTGCTAGGCGCCGCTCCTGGTTCATGTCACGGTCAGGTAAGGTTCGGCGGAATTCTTGAAGCGCATTTTTTGTTTCCTCGCGCACCAGTACCGGCTTGTAACCGAGCTCATGGTTTTTTGCCCTGCCAAATAGTTCGCTCATGATTTTTTCGTCTTGATCGTAATTTCGACATCGGTACGCCGTAGTTCCTTGTGTACGGACGCACCCCCCCTTAAATTGCCGGCGCAGCATGGTTCGTGTGTGCCAGCAACAATCAACCCCGCAGGTATCCCCGCAGTCACCAATGCCTTGCGTACCGTCTCAGCGCGTTTCTGCGCTAGACGCTGATTAAATTCTTTGTTTCCGGTTGGGTCGGTATGTCCCAACACTTCCACGCTGCTACCTTTAGCGGCTTGCGCTATCACCGCCTGTACTTCCTTGCGACCATCGGCGTCGAGCACTCCCCATCCCCACCGGAAATGCACCTTCATACTGACGATCTCAACGACCGGCTCTGCCGGTTTTACTGGTGCGTCCTTGGGCTTTGCCGGCACCAAACGAACTGTTTTCTGGGTCGGGCCTTGACACCCGTTGCAAGCAACATATTCAGCGGCGCCTTGGGTAACGGACATGCGCTTGAGTTCCGGCACATCCACTTGCCCCGGCGTAGCGCAAGCAGCAAGAATCATGGACAACAAGGCTACCGAACACTTATTCGCCATCTTGTTGCGCCTCATCGATTCCTTCCTTATCTTGGACATCCTCAATTTCAGCGGATGCGCCGGCTTCAGGAATTGGCTTGGGAATTTCGTTCAGACGGACCATCATGATGGCGCGGTTCGTTGGCACGACTACTAGCTTGGTTGGCGCAGACATAACGCGCTCACCTTTCGACCCATCAAGGCGATGCAGCGTAGCGTGAATCTTCCATGCGTACTTGTTGCGGCGGGCTTGGCATTCGGAGGCGGAGAGTTTTTTGCAGCCCACGTTGTAGGCGCCGATCGCATCCCAATTCCAACCAAGCGCCTCAGCGTTCTTGCTAAGGATCCATGCGCCAACCTTGATGTTGGTGCATGGATCACGTAACTCCCGTATTCCGATGCCGTAGGCCGACAAACTGTTGAGCCAACCTGAATTGATTTGCATAACGCCGATGTCACTGGTGCCATTGCTGTTCACGTTGATTGCATCGGCACGAAAGTTAGATTCGGTTTTTGCAATCGCACGCAGCATCTGCTCCGGTATACCGTAGTAATTGGCTGCTTCCGCAAAGCAATGACCGGCGGCATTCACTCTCACAGCGAACGCCAGGAGGAAAGCAATTGCAGTAAGTCGGAAAAAATTACGCATGACCAAGAAGATATTCGTTCTTCTTCTCGGTATCCAATGAAAACCCCCCCTGTTTGTGTGAGGGATGGGCGGGGTTCGTTGCAAATTGCACAGACTTTCCCGAAACCTTGCATGAGATTTCGAGAAAGTCTGTGTTCAAGCAGAGTGTTGAATATTCCCGATGACCATGCGAATGAGAATGCCGATGATGGCAAGCATGGTCGGGTAATAGAAAATAGAGATGGGGAAGGCCAAAACGAAATACACCATCGAGAAGGCGACGATAGCGATAATGGCGTGCCAGGACAGATTATAGATAGTCGGTGACGTGTAACGGAAAGAAGCGATCTTCGCTTTACGAATCATGATGCCATCAAAAATAATGGCAACCACGAATGGAAAAACGTAAAGCATCCAAACCCAAGTGTGGGCCAGCCGATAACAGAGCAGATGGACGTTCGACAGCAGGTTGCTCCAATAGTTGAGAACACCTCTCATCGGCGTCGCCAGTTTTTCGGGGACTTCCACGCCAGGGGCAACATCAAGATGTTTGTCTACCGGCTTGGCAAAGTGTTTCATAAGCACGCCATCAATACCAGAATCCCCCATGATTGCTTGATAGATGTTTTCCCCCTTGGCCGAGATTTCAAGCGTTTCCGCTCTGCCGTACCAGCGCAGCGCTGAGTTCATTTCCTGATCCATGCATGACCGATAGTGTTCTGGCGTGAGGATCAGCGGCGATAACAGCAGGACCAGAGTCATGAGAATCAACCACAATAGACTGTGCTGCCTCAATTCTGCCCCCTCCAAAGCGCATGCAGGTCAACTCCGGCTTCATTCAAATCTCGCGTGGTACAGACATTGGCCAGCATCTTGACCAAAACCGGACCTTGCTCGACTGCGGTTTCACGTACTTTGATCTGTACCGTTTTCCGCTTGTGCGTAACCATCAACTCATAAAGCGGCTGTTCATAGTCCCAAATCAACCAGCAACCACTTCGATTTTGCACCGATATGCGCACCTCACATAACGCGTCGATGCGATCGACCAATGCGCCAAGAAAATAGCGCAAGATGGCTCGCTCGTTTCGCCGGTGTGTCTTAATATAGGCTCGGATCGCGTCCCCCAAGGCCAATTCGATCAAACTGTGGTTTCCAGACGGAACGTAGGGAGAGATGTACCGACAGTATTTGAGTGCCATGACGCGCAGATTTGGCATAGTCATGAACATCTCCCCCGCTTCCTTTTCGAGCCGGGCCGCCTTAATGGCGATATTCATGCACCTGGAAGGTGAAAAAGGTCTGCTGTTCTTAATCATTCGTCATGCTCGAAGCTGGCGGCGTATGCGTTTTATTAATGTTGAATAATATCCAGCCGCCCTTTGATAATGCGTCCGCCGCTCACCGAGCCAATGTATTGCCAGTTGGGCATCTCCCCAAGAAGATCCGGCGGGAAAATGTCGTCGAGGGTCTCGGTCACCCGCTCCTGCATTGAACCGGTGAAGTGAGTGATGTTCTTCTCTGTCGACGAAGTAGTTCCCATGATGACCTGCTTCGAGTAAACGTAGGTCTCGCCAAATGTCTCGATCACGTAATCCTGTGTTACGCGATCCTTAATTCGCATGGCAAAAAGATTATTGAAGTTGCCGAGCATCTGCCGCGCCTTATCCATCGACTCGAAGCGTGCAGCAAAGTCCGGCACGGTCTGTGCGGCAGCGATATTGATGAAATTTGCACCTGAACTTTTGTTCAAAATCTGAATGTAGGGTTCATTGACGACTTCGCTAGCTTCGTCGACGATGAGAAACACCTTCTGTGCAGTCCAGCCTTGGTCGGCGTAGTTATAAATTGCCGCCGCTACAGAAGTAGCATCCGAGAGCAGCATTGCGCCCACCGCAGTCGAAATCGATTTATTGGCAAGAGAGTTCAGCCCAATGTACACAACAGCATTGGAACGGATCAAGGCTTGAAGGTCAGACATTGGCCGGGTATCCGACACATCGCGGTGGTCGGGTGAGAGGAGCGGCCCCAATTCGCCGGTCGTCAGCATGCCAAGAATCGGAATCAGGTTGGCAATCATTTTTGTATAGTGGGCCGAGTCGTGTTTGTAAATCGTGGTCAGCGCTTGAACCGCCTCGTTATTGAAGCCTCGCGGAACCAGCACGTCGAGGTAGTAACTAAGCAGAAGATTGAGCGACTGGCGTATCAGCAATTCTCCTTCTTCCGACTTCCCCTTTCCCTGTTTGATCGTTCTGGCATAATTGGAAACGTCCATTTCCCAATTTGCCGGCAGCGCTTCATCGTAGTAGCGCAGAGTGACACGCGCCAGCAAATCCGCCACACCGTTATCCACATATTGGCGAATCTTGACCAGACTGGGTTTTTCTCCAATGTCGATCATCCCAAGCACAATGGCATTCAGCACGTTCCAGGCAAAATCACGGAACGAAGATGAGTTGTCGCCACCAGGCATCAGTGCGGAAATACGGGAAGCCAAGTCAGACCGATTGGTGTAGTTCTTCAAGGGATCGATCCGGATGCTTTCGTTCGGAAACGCCAAATGGATCCGGGCATAATCCCCATCACGCCCCGCATGGTTACAGGCCGCCTTAATAGAGATCTCGAATGCCTGATCCCCCTTCGGGTCAATCACAATCACGCAATATCCAAGAAGAATCGCCATCTCCGCAATCAACTCAAGGAACCGTGTCTTGCCGCAGCGCGTCGTTCCCAGCAGCAGCGTATTGCCTACCCAGTTCTGGATAGGTACATACAGGTTTTCCTCGTCAACATTTACGCCGTGAATCCATGGGGCGCCGATCAACTCTGGCATGTTGGCCCCCACTTTTTCCCCCGTCAGTATCTCTGTCAGTTTCATGATGATCTTCGGCGGATAAAATTGTTCAGGATCCGCCCGCTTGATCTCATAGACTCGCTGGGTATGAACCGGGGTCCAATCAAAGCCACGCCCGACCCAAAGCGAATCGGGTTCAATCTTCTTGCCAAAGAAACGGTTCATCCGCTGACCGAGGGAAAGCTGGAGGTAAACCTTTTTTTCAAGCTCATCATCGGTGATATAACTGATTCCTTTGCCGCTCAAATTGAATTTCAGCCGCCAGAGTTCCCATGCGCGGATGGCATTCACCATGAAGAACCCTACCGCCAATACGCCAAGAAACAAAAGCGGCATTTTTGGAACCGTGGCTGTGTGGTACAGAATTCCCATCGTTACCAGGCAAGCGATCCATCCTACTGCGGCATGCGCTTCGTAGGTAGTACGCCACGGCATTTCAAACTGTCGCAAAAGCATCAGGAAAATCCCAAGCCGGAAGCAATGTCAGGCCGCAAAACGATCATGCGCAACGATTTTCCATTGACCTGGATCATGTGCAGTTTTCGAGTCGGTTTTGTTTTATCAACCCACAGCCAGCTTTTGGATTGCATTTCTTCGACCAGGTCCATAGCCGGCTGTCCGTGTGCAGACAGTTCTTCGTGCGAAATACCCACACCTTGCTGGACACTGACGATTTGCCCTGTCAGTTTTTGGTCCACCCAGGCCTTGAGGATTTCTCGCATTAGCCATGCGTTCTCCTTTTTCAGTGATCCGAGCAGGCGTTCAGCTTGCTCGCTGCCCCTGTCGTTTTTTTTCTCCTCGATTCCTTTTCCAGCCTCCTTGCTGCTGACCTTGTCCTGCCGGGCTGGCGGATCATCATCTTTTTGCGTCCGGACACTTCCTTGACCTTCTTTCTGACGCTTTGTGGCTGGGGACGGTTCTGCTGGAATTTCCTCTCTAGCGAGAAAAATTTCACCAATTTCCTGATCAATCTCGAATGTGTCTGTTGTATTTTGTTTTATTGGTTTTGAAGCGACGTCTGCCTTTTTTCCGTTGCTGACCGGCGACTGGACAGGGGCCGCCGGAGGTGGCGTTCCTGGCACAGCGGTAGCCCCCATTGTCAAATCTATCTTGGCAATGGATGCAAGATTGAATCCGCTGGGCAGAATAAGATCATGATGTTTGACCTTAACCGCCGTCCTTATCAGCTCACCACTCCCCGGCAGCACAATCGTCCAGTATTTCTCGTTCTCCTTGTTTTTCTCAAAGACGCCGGCGTTGCAAAGCATGTCGGCCAACGTGTCTGGATCGCGTGGCACACCGGCGAAGGCATCTCGCGTCAGAAGATTTACAACATCCTGGGCGCCAACATCCCATTCAATAAAAGTCCCATCGGTCCCGATCCACAGACGCATGCCTCTGTAGTTGATTGCCCACACTCCTGTGCGGATGAGGCGCCGCATGGCATCGATCAAATGCGGTTCAAGGTGCATGCCAATCGAGAGGTGGCCGTAGTTCATGCTTGATCGCTTCAGGTCGTCCTCAATGATGCGCGTCGTAGCAGGCGCGATAATTTTGGCGATCGGGTTTTCTCCGACACCCATCGGATTGCCAGTAATGGCACCAGACATCATCGGCACGATCTGGTTATTATCGGACGAGAGATATTGAAGGGCATCCGGCGATACAAGTTGGTTGACCAAGTAGGCTGACGTTGCCTGTGCAGTTCCCTTATTGCGATCCTCTGTCCAGCGAATGAAGAAGACATCGGCGTCGACTGATCGCGCCCAATCGTAGAGGGGCATCAAAAGCGGCGCCCATTGGGTGTTCTTGCGGTCGAGCACGATCATATTGACCACTGTACGGTAACTCTGACTGCTGATGCCGGCAATAAAGGTGGCCAGGTTCCATTTCGGTAACAGGTAAAAACGTTGATCAATTCCTGCTCCGTTCGGGAAAACGGACCCATTTGCCCCTTGCAGCGCATGCAGGCCCAGTTCAAGCGCCATGCGAAATAATCCACCGGCGCCTCGGTGATGAGAAGTCGCGGTAGCTGGCAGAAGATGATGGTGCCTTGCCAAGGCATGAATGATAGGTTCATAGAAACGCGCAAAATCTGCTTGCGATACCCCGGCAGTGCGGAAAATGCGAGCGACTAAAGCGGATTGGGACGCAACAACTTGATCCGGTGTCTTCAGAGGAATACCAGTATCAAAAGGCGGATAACGTGGGACGTCCGCCAAAGGGTCGTCCGGATCGGCCTGTAGTTCGTACCCAGCGCCGCGCATCCCGACTTTTGACGCAAGAAGGTTCGATGGCGCAGTGCCACTGCGCTTTAGTTTTGAGAAAAGTTTTTGAAGCATTTCTCATTGTCGCTGCCAAGTTTTTTTTGTGCGAAAAAAAACCCCCGCATTTGCGGGGGGGGATGGGCGGGATTGAGAAGCTTGACATCCTGCTGTCAGGCTCAGCCTTTAGAGTTTGCTTCGAGAGGGTTTGAATTGAGGGTAAATATGCCGTTTGCCTTTTGTTGTTTCTTGGATGCGGCGTCCATAGAACACACGGGGCAGGGTTGCCCCTCAGGCTCTTCGTCTGCGACTACCATATAGGGGCTGCCACACATTTTGCATTCCACCATATGCAGATCCGCATGGTCTCGATGACGGACATATCCTGACCAGACCAAAAGGGAGTAGCAATTGTTAATGTCCAGTCGCCGGATGTTTTTTTTCAGATACAGGATTTCTGTGCACTGGAGGTAGGCATGATAGGACTTCAGGAGCAACCAGCCTCGGTTAACGTCGGACCCGACCAATTTTCCTAGTCGAGAATACGCATTAAGAAATATCGCGCACTGGAGATTCCAGTTAGCCCCATAATCTCGGTTTTGCGCAAAAAATTTTGGCGTACCTTGATGGACAGGGCCTGATGGCGGAATTTCACCGAGCAGCGCTTTATACAGTTTGCACACAAAACGGTGTGGCAAACCGGTGAAATACTCAATGATTTTCGCTTTGGTTCGGACACGAACAAGGTCGTTGGCAAGATCGATAAATTGGCTCTGCCACAACGGATCCGTGCACGAAGACTCTTTCGGTATCGGAATCTGCATATCTCCCCCTTTGCATATTATTGGAGTGCGGCTGCATGATAAAGCGCGGCGAAAGGATGGAGCTCCGCCCCTCGCGCAATAGTGGTGCTCTGAAACGAAAAAACCAATCCTTCCCAGCAAGCTGCGATATGTGTGATTTTTTTGTTCGTTAATCCAGACAACAATACAGCTTGATCCCACGTTAGATTTACCATGACCATTTCTTCAGTGGAACCAGCCAGGATGTCTTTAGCAACCAGCCGTGCAAAATTCAGGTAATCCCTATTTATGCTAATTACATCAAGTGAGTTTTTTGGATGACGCGTTTCAGCGGTTGCCGAAACGAATGACCGGAGTACCTCTGCAGTAGGCTTTAATTTTGCCAAGCAGAACGGCAAATTCTGAACATACTCGCGTTCGGCTGTGCTCAGGTTCCGCCCTACTCCGTACCGAACGATGTTCAGATTCAGGTCTATCAAGTCTTCGTTGTGTCTCACAATATCCCCTTGCAACTGGCGGGGCTAAGTGTTCGATTCTGCCTTGCGGCCCTTTCGTACTCCCAAACCTATTTATTTTATTGTCATGTCACCCAGGAGCAAGCAGGGGGATTACCGAATATGACGATAACATTG
>Ga0209628_10002553_pt1 | contig 12422 bp, 3 predicted proteins | sample TergutCu122P4_FD_187285 | JGI IMG/M metagenome (GOLD analysis project Ga0209628, IMG submission 187285) | Cubitermes ugandensis P4 segment gut microbial communities from Kakamega Forest, Kenya - Cu122 P4 (SPAdes) (version 2) | ecosystem: Host-associated > Arthropoda: Insects > Digestive system >...
GCAATGGACCAACCCCTCCATCGCTTTTGGAGGTGCGCCGCTAACGAGCATTACGAAAATGGTACTTGAAAGAGACTGTGAAGTTATTCAAGAATTTACAACCGCAACTGTGGGCGGAGTGATGAACTATACCGACAATGCAATTTCAGGTAATGGGGTATATACATATAGTTTATATGCGGTTACACCCGATGGAAACGGACCGAGAGCCTTTGTGACGGCTTTTGTTGGAGACCCCTGCTCTGCTGAAGTTATTCTATCAGGATTAGACTCATGGATGGATGCATGGAGTTGGATACTGTATGATGTAAGAAGCGGATACGTTTATAAAGGAGGTGGCGCTGAAAGCGGTAAAGGTGCAATTTCTGCAGGAACACATGCAGCAAATATATACGGAGATGCTAAGTTTGAAATGTGGCAACACGGTTCAGCAGGCGATAATACTGCTTTAGTAACAGTAAAATTGGATGGTGTTATCGTATATCAAAAAACAACACCGGCCATTCCTGTTGGTTTTACTGCAAATGCTGCATTACCATGCGCTGGTAACCCCAACCCTTACGATATTACGTACAATGTTTACCGCGATGATGTAAAAATTGCCAGCGATATTGAAGCCACTACTTTTGAAGATAAAACTTTCGACAAAACCAAACCATACACATGGTCGGTGAAAGTGGTTTGCGAAAGCGGCGAACTATCTAATGCCGTATCTAAAGTTATGTCTGCTTGTTATACTCCGCTTCCGCCCTGCAAACCCGTTACAGGCGTTAAAGGCGAATATAAAGCAGATTTGAAAGAAGTACTTGTAGAATGGACTGCTCCGGATGGCATGACTCCTACTAAATATGAAATTTACAAAGGGGAAGTTAAACTTGACGATGCAACAACCACTGAGTATAAACATGATGTTTCTGCATTAGAACCCGGTGAATATACCTACAACTACTGCGTACTTCCGGTATATGCTGCCGGCGTTTGCGAAGGAACACCCGCCAAAGATTGTAAAGATGTTTCCTTCGAAGTGCTTAGCATTAAAGGCTATACAACAACTTTCTCCATTGCCCCCAATCCAGCAAACAACAATATCACGATTAAGGCAAAAGGCGACTTTAATAACATTGAAGTATTGAGTTTCTTAGGTCAGGTTGTTCTTTCTCAATCTAACGTTGGAAACAGCGCAACATTAGATATTGCTAACCTTACCAATGGTGTTTATTTTGTTCGCATTACTTCCGAAACCGGCACAAGCGTTCAAAAATTTGTAAAAAAATAGTAATCAATTAATTATTAATTATTACGTGTAACGAAAAAAGGCTCTCCAAAGCGGGGAGCCTTTTTTTTAAATTAGTAGTTATATGAAATATTTTTGTTCTTTTGTGCGCAATTAGTAAAACCTTCTAAATTTTAGCATTATGAAAAAAACATTTTTACTTTTCAGTATCATTGGCTGTTGTTTAATTCTATTCAGCCAAAATCAAATTTGTGTGGACGGGAGTGCAAGCGGTTCCCAAAACGGCACTCCGGCAAATCCTTATCACACCATTCAGGCGGCAGTAAATGCAGCAGCGAATGGCGACATCATTAAAGTGGCGAAAGGAACCTATTTGGAACCTATTCAGATTTTGGAAAAAAAAGTAGAGTTGCTCGGCGGTTTTGCCGGTAGTGGTAATTTCAATTCCGCTAATCCGCAAACAAACATAACCATTATCAGCGGAACAAGCGCAGCACCTTGTATTAAGGTTACCATTGTGAATGCGGCAATTACCGGCACACTGAAAATCAGCGGCTTTACCATTAGAAACGGTCAGCGCGGTATTGAACTTAATAATGATGGTTGGTCAACAAATTTAAACAACATTACTATTGAGAACAACATCATTGAAAACAACGGCTTGCAGAATGAATCGCAATACGGCGGCGGAATTGGCTTGACAGGAGAAAACGTTATAATTTTTAACAACGTTTTCCGAAACAACAAATCGGGGCGTGGAGGTGCCATTGGGGTTGTTGGAATGCCTGTTAATTTTCTTATTGCCAATAACCGTATTGAAAACAACACCGGCTATGCCGACCACGCAGGTGGAGTGTGCATTGATGGAACAGGAAAGGTTATAAAAAATATTTTTGACGGAAACGTGGCAGCAAAAAATTTTACTTATGGCTGGGGGGGCGCAATTTTTATTTTTACCCCATCAACAACGGCTACTACTGATGTTACATTGTTGTACAACATCTACCGCAACAATTTTGCGCCATCGTGCGGCGGTGCAGTTTTTGTTGATGACAGAGCCACAGTGCGAATGGAAAACGAATTGCTATACAACAATAAAACAAACGAAAGAGGTTCGGCAATTTATGTAGATGCCGACTGGACACCCAATCCCTCTGTTTTGAATATGAACAACTGTACGGTTTATGGCAACACAACTAATGCGCCCAACGGCTCGGCGCTGTTTGTACAGGGAAGCACTACGCACCTTGAAAACTGCATTTTTTGGAACAACGGAAAAGATTTTGAATTTGATGCTTTATCCGGAGGAGTGTCGGTGCCAGGCGCAAAATTAACTGTTAATTACACGATTACACAACAAGGTTTCGCCGGAACAGGAAATATTTCGGCAGACCCGCTGTTTGCCGATGCCACAAACGGTGATTTCCACGAAAAATCTACCGGCGGACGTTATAACCCCGCCACAGGTCAATTTGTTAAAGATGGAGTAAGCAGTCCCGCAATAGACGCCGGAAACCCATCATCTGCTTTTTCAGAAGAACCGATGCCCAACGGAGGGCGAATAAATATGGGTTGTTACGGAAACACTGCAGAAGCAAGCATGAGTCCGGCTACAGGAATTGAAGTTTATTCACATAATTTGTGGAAAATATTTCCCAACCCCGCTAAAGAAAGCATAACCATCAGTGGTTTGTCAGACAGTGCATACGTAGAAATATTCGACTTTACCGGAAAAAAAGTGTATAATACTTTGGTTTATAATGAACAAACCACCATAAGTACAGCAAATTTTGAAAGCGGAGTTTACCTCATTCAAGTAACCAAAAACGGTGTGGTTTCTAACCGAAAGTTTGTAGTAGGGAAATAAACAAAAAAAAACATTGTGTACGCTGTATTGTAGCCAATGCTTCTAATACAATTATTGTGTTAACATCAGCCTTACGCTGATTCCGGCTTCAAGGTTTGAATTTTGAAATTGGTTCAAAACATAAGGCTTGTTAATCACTTGATTGTAGTACAACCGGATCCCTACCATACTGCTAATTTGGTAATCGGCACTTGCTCTAATTTGGAAGACAAGCATTCCGGTGGATACTTGATTGATATTTTCGGCAACTCTGCGGAGGGTAGTGCTATTGTCGCGCATAGAAAAACCTACCGTAACATTCAGGTCGCTTATAATTTGGCGTTTCATGCCGGAAAAATTAAGCCCAATTTTTAAATCTTTGAAACGGTATCCCGCATCTATAGCAAGTTCATTGTTTGTGCTTTCCGTAATTTGGTTGTTCGCAAAACTTAACGCTACATTTCTTCCTCTTTTATAATCTACTTTTATCATCAAACTATTGGTGAGGGTCATATCAAATCCAATAAGCGGATTAAAATTCTCCGTCATCGAGATTTGCGTTATCTCATATTCGGGAATAAAATTGCCTAACAGCTCGTCTTTTACAGAATTGTCCTTTAAATATTTAAGATTTGATCTGTAATTCCCTATGGCATAACTACAAGAATAGTTGTGATTGATGGAAAAATTTTGAAATACTTTTGCCATCGCCTTAATCTTGGTTAGGCCGTTGTAGCGTAGTTGCCAGTTGGGTAGCGGAATGTTTAGGAATGGCGTACTCACTTTCATTTTTTGAGCATCTTTGCCCATATAGGCAGCCATGAACGAGTACATTAACACCTCTTGGGAAAGCGCACCGTAGCCTTTCGGAAACTTAGCTGTATCCACATCATTAGGATTTGAATTTGGATTATTATTTGCCAACCGCATGGCAATATCCAACCGGCTCTCTCTAAAATCATTAAAAATAGTTTCATTTTTTTTGAAGAATGTTTTTAATCCCACAAAAGTAAGATTAAAGTTGCCGGTGGTCATGGGGGAAAAGGGATGAATTCTTTTTAATGAATCTGAATATTTATAATACGCAGTATAGTTTTCGGTATAAACTCTGTTTGCCAACACATCAATTCTAAAATCTTTAAATGGTTCTACCTGCGCTCTGAAATTAATGGTTTGGTTAAATTTTCTCTGGAAAGCGGCATTTTGCCTTGGGTCATCGGTAATCCAGTTTCCATTTTCTGCCAACTTTATAATGTCAGGTTGACCACCAAAAACATACAAAAACCCTGGGGAATTAGTTTTAAAGTTAATACCAAAGAGGTCGGGTGCATACTTGTAGCCCGGCAGCACGGTTCCTTTTCCTTGCGACAAACTTAGATTCACATTCCTCAACATCATTAAGAAACGTAAGGTACCATCTCCAATAATTTTACCATAATTGGGCTTGTTTTCCAAACTGTCTTTGTTCGATTTTTTACTTTTCTTATCTCCTTTATTGGGCTGCTCTGCCGGTTTGGCAGCAGGTAGCGGCTTTCTTCCCGGAGGTGCCGGAGAGTTAATTTTCTTCAAATAAGGGATAAAATTATAGATAGTAACAAAATTCACTTGCCCGTTGAGTTGAATTTGATTAGAGTTTTCAATGGTATTTCCTAATTCTACTAACGACAGTGGTGCGCCTGCATGCCGGTAGGTGGACGCGTATCTTACGTTTGAACTAAGCCAACTGAGTAATGGTATTTTATTCAACGGAAGTTGATAAGTAGCATCAAAACGTTGTTCATAAATATTCATGCGACCGCCTCTACCAAATGAGCGCCATACGGAATCTTTTTTCTCTTTGGTATCAATTAATCCCTGGGGCTCGTCTAAACGTGCGCTTGCGTTGGCATTAAAAGTAAACCTTAAAGAGTTGGTGATATCCCACTGCAGTGAATAGTTTCTCATCCAGTTAAAAACTTTCACAAAACTGGTATCCATAATGATATTTCCTTGACTTTTTGGGCGGAACTTAAATTCATTAAAGTCTCTGATGATAGAGGTTCTAAAGGTAAAACTTTTGGGTAACAACGTAATATTAAGGTCTCTAATCATTTGCAACCAGGGCGATTTCAATCCTTTTTTCTGTCCTACCTTATAATTTTTCGGGTTATGGCTGAAAGTATAACCAATCTCTCCTTCATGTCTTTTTTGGTTATCAAACTCCATGTCGGCATCATATTTTTCAATTTTCGAGTAGGCATACGAGAAGTCTAAGTTTTCAATATCCCAGGGGCGCATTTTGAGTGGTTTGGAAAGATTTCGTTCTTTCCGCACATTGGTAAGGTTAATGTTGTTACGTTTTACAATATAGTTTGTAATATGTCGAAGAGAGTCTCTTTCCTGTTTCGTATCATAGGTTTTTAAATCATTTTTCAGTTTAACGTCGGGATTAAGGGGGTTGTATTCCGGCATCTCGCCTTGCATGGAAAAGTCGTAGTGAATGGGGATTTTAATATTCCAGTTTTGCGGGAAAAGCACTTTTCCACCATCAATATTGGTAACAAAATCCACCGAATAGGTAGTGGCTAATTGCCGTTGCGTAACCGACTGTTCCAGGCCACCATACCCGGTAGAGGTGATGGTACTGGATAGCGCCACATCTCCCAGGTCGGCTAAATTGAGGCGCACTCTACCCAGCGCAGCCGCGCCGGAGCGGTCGTCAAAACCGGTGAGCCTAAGTTCATTTATCCACACTTCCACCGATTTTGGGAGCATGTCATCTCCATCGTTTGTTGTTCTTTTTTTAGGATTTCTAACGCCAATCATAATGGTGTTAACACTTCCCAAGTTGGGCATCCCCAACACAGAGACTCTGTCTCCGTTCATAAATTCAGAATATGGCAGGGTAATAATTGGGTGTTCCCCGTGTCGCACTGCTACATTTCTTCTTTGTTTAATGTTAACAAGCGAATCTAAAACAATAGATATTCTGTTTGCTACAGGCCAAATAGAGGCGGTATCGTTATCAAACCATGGCGACATTTTAGCCGAGATTTCATACTCATAGTAGTTATGCGTAAAGTCGGAACCCAAACGGATAAACACGGTAATATCACCATCTTTCACTTTTTCCTCTTTATACATCTCTTCGGCGTGCACAAACATTTCCAATTTTTGGAACTGTCGCATATCGAAATTGGTGTTTTTATAGATAGCGCGGGCATCGCCATCTTGCAAGTTTTTCACTTTCATGCTCAGCGACTGTTCGTTTTCCTGATAGGTTTGCGAACCGCCAGCAATAACTGTTCGGTTAATTCCCGGGGGGATTTTATAGTTGATAGGAGTTCTTGTGCCATTCTCTTCCAAACTTACGGTACCTACTAAAAATTCGGTATATCCTTCTTCTTGACCGGGCAAATAATCTCCTGGTTCTAAAAGGTCTTGCGTGTAAGACCTCCATGTATTCCTAACCAACTCAAAGGTGGCAAAGCGCAAAATAACAGTATCTTCAAAACCGCGCAAAAACACTCTCATAAATTTTATGGAATTTAACCCGCTAATTTCGCCAACAGTCTCTTCGGGATTCTTAATGGGAATACGAAACTGATACCATTTGGTTTTCGGGTTCGTACTATTGGGCAACTTTTCTGAAGACACCATGATATCATTGATATAATTGTGCCCCACTTTCATCATATCGGGGTGAATATCCACACTCCATTGATAATACTTTTCATCATCGTTCATCGTATTATCATTATTAATATCTTCACTATTGGGAACACTTGTGGACATGGATATTGTATTTTTGAGTGAGGGGTCGTTCCAGAAATTATCGGTTGAGTTTCCTTCAGAATTGTTATGATATTTATACCGGTCGTTGATACCGGCCTTCAAATTATCCCAATACTCACCTCTGCAAAAGCGGAAATCATCGCCCGATGGGTCGGAAACCGCTCTTTCATACGCCAAAGAGCCTACTCCTAATTCCGGATGGTCTCTGATTAATTTTAAATAGGTAGAGTCGAAAAATATTCTTTCTCTTTCAGTAGATAATCCATCGTAACCTACGTCTTGGTTTCGGCGGGCATCCATGTTGCTTTCAAATGCGTTTACAATTTGCTGAATGGTAGGAACGCGCCCCCAAACGGTATAGGTAACCAAACTATCGTTATCATGGTCTTTTTCATTGACGGGCAGCCCGTTTTCAAAGAATTTTTTTCCATCTTTAAGAATATCTTCCGAAATATCTCCCAAATTGAAATATAGTTTTCCGCCCCTATGGTTTGTCTTTGGGGTGTAATCATCATTCATGAAAGGGTCCATCATCCAAAACTCAATATATTCATAGTTATTGGCTTCAAAGTCGGTGTTATCAAATTTACGCATCATACCGCCCCATCTTGAAGCCGGGTCTTTCAAAGTGCCGTCATTATTTATCCCTTTCGAGAACCCTTCACTACCATCCACATCAAAGTTAAAAGGACCCTTTTCGGCAGGATAAAAAGCCATATTCAACACAGGCATAAAAGTAGGATACCCCGGGTTGGCATACTCTTTTTTGGGAAATAGTTCCGGTTCATAAACGGCACGTGCGTATGGTTTTGATTGCTGTTCACGGTCAATATTTATAGGGGTGGCAGAAGAGTTGTTGAAAAATAGCTGGTCAACAACATACCATGCTAATCTTGCGCGGTTGTAGCCGTATGCCAATTGGATTCTCGCATCGGCGACGGTGTCTATGGATGCCTCTCTAAATTTGTCGGTTTGCCCTTGCGGGGTAGAAGCCAAATGCCAGTAGGAAAGCATACGTAAATCAACCGTAGAACGCGCACCCTCAAAATCATCAATATAAGTAGTGCCCTTTTTGCCAATCATTCTGTTATGACCGGGAACAAAGTGCGCAAATTCACCCTCAATTTGAAAAGTTGATTCGGTAGTTGTGCTGTGAAAAGGTAGTAGGTCAACTAATTTGGTTACCCATGGTACTTTTGTTTTATAAGCAAAGTTCATCCCCCAAATCATATTGTTAATAGGCTCATAACCATAATTAACTTTTTGCGTGAAAGGTCGTTCACTCAAATTTAATATAGTGGCTCCCATTAGAAAATTCTCATTAAACCGGTACTCCAAATTCGCCCCAAAAAAGTTTTTAATATTCATGGCAAATTGAGAATCGTTTTCTAATGAAATAGAGATGGGGGTTCCGGACTTTAAATAACTTTCATTAGTAATTCTAACTTTTCCCATATTGTAGTCAACAGTATAGTCCACATTCTCCATTAATTTCGTTCCCCCTGCACTCACTACTACCGAACCTTGCGGAATATTCCAGGCATTCAAATCAAACTCAGCACCGCCATACGCCGAACGGTATTGGCCTTCTAAAAAATATTTATTTTTATCGGTAAACTGCTGCGCCTTAGTTTTTGTACAGGTATAAAGCGAATCGTAGGCATATTTATTTGCCCAAACCTCATCATCCGGTTTGCCATCCCTCATAATAGCATCCCGCAAATCTTTTCCAAAGGGCTCAATGGTAGGGAAGAAGATTTTTCCGTTGCGCGATACAATAGTACCACCATTTTCATCTGCATTATCAATAAAATCGAAAATGCCATCAGGATAAGGGTCTAACTGTTGATTCAAACTATCCAAACCAAACAACCGGATTAAAGGGATTCCTTGTTTTGTAGAATTTTTAAAGAATCCGTTTGGAACCCCCTCTTCATCGCCGGTGAAAAGGATGTTTAATCTAAATTTTTCGGATGAAATTTGGTAAGCGTTCATACTGTACACGTTTTTCATCATCAACTTCCATAGAGGGCTTTTTGTATCCGGACTCGTACTTTTCAGCATTTTTACAATAATCGTATTGGGGGCTGACGACTCATTGGAAAATTCTCCCACCTGGTACACTTTTCCACTTTCATCGCCAATTACTGTATATTGAAAAGCCACCGCCAGCACCTGATTGTCATGAAGGGGGGTGCTTAATGAAATAAATCCCAATTTTTTATTGACGGTATATTCGTTGCTGTTAAGCAAATATGCGCTTTCCACTCTTTCGTAATCCTTGCCGTTATTCAATCCCAAACTTTTCAAATGTTGAGATACCTCGTTATTGTCTCTTATCTTGACACTATCTATCTTGTTATAGATTTCATTGATTAAATTATCAGGGTAGCCTTCTTTGCCTGGGTTAAATATCGAATTGGAAGGTTTGGATTCACCTAAATCTGTAAATGCTACAATATTACGATTATTGGTTATCGCTGCGCCAACATTGGTGCGCCAAACTTCTATTTTATTAATCACAATATTTGAATTGATTAATGGCAGATTCGACATAGCATCATTGTAACTATCTCTAAAATATTGACTGATAAAGAAGTGCCGGTTATCTTCATATTCATCGGCGCGGAAATAAAACTCCTGGGTTTGCGCGCCTCCCGAAATATTTATCGTTTGTTTTTGGGATTTTGACCTGGATAATACAGCAGTTACATGAAGTTTCCCAAATTGTAAGCCGGTTTTTAATCCAAACAGTGCTTGACTTCCGGTGATGAGCGAACTGTTGAGCGGAAGTGTAACATCACCAAATTCAAGTAATTGAATAATATCATCTTCCTTTCCCTCATATTTAAGTTTCATCTTATTGTCGAAATCAAAATTTGACTCTGTATTGTAATTCAAATTAAAATTGATTTTTTCACCAATTTTAGCCATCAAACTTAATTGAATTTTAGATTGGAAATCAAAATCTGTTTTCTTGCGCAAACCTTCTTTCAGCAGCGGGTTTTTGTTACTATTATGTTTTATTCCAAACATAAGTTCAACATTTCCTGAGGGTCTGATGTCAATAATATTACTTCCGAAAATAGATTCAAAAACATCGCCGCCCACACGGAGTTGGGGTATAATTCCACCACCGCCTCTTCGGTTAGGACCTGAAACATGCCCTGCGCCTTTGTTGCGCCAGTAGTTTCTTATCTCTTTCTGTAAATCATAACTTAAATACTCGTTAATATTCATGGAAGAGGATGGACCAAAAGGGGTTGTTCCAATTTTATTTTGAAAATTATATTGATGGGTATTGGGGTCGTATTCAATGTTGCGGGTAAGCGACGGGGGTGTTTTCAAGTGAAACGGAGAATAATACTCTTGTTCTAAGGGGTTGTTTGAAGGATTTGGCACCGGTACGCGCAAACCTGTATCGGGAGGTAGCACCGGTATCTCTACATTTGACGTTAGTTCTTCAAAACCGGAATCCTCTTCCCATTCAGGAAAAAACGATTGCGATGTGTCGCTACCGGTGCCTAATGATGTAGGTGCCGGAATAGCCCAAAGCGCCGAATAAAATGCAAACACAATAAGCGCAGGTATGAAATAAAATTTTGCTTGATTCCCGAAATTCACGATGATGTTAGTTAGTGTATATAACTTTTCTATATTATTTTAACGTCCTCTTTTTCCAACAACAATAAAGCAAATAACGTTTACCCCTTGTTATTATTATAAGAAATTATGATTTTTTCAACATTTTGCAACGCACACTTTCCTTAGTTTTAATAATAACACGTTGCATTTGAACGTTACATCTTCAATAAAACACAAAATTTTAGAGATTGATGAAAAAAATTGCTTACTTTTTTGTTTGTTTATGGGTTTCAACCAATGTTTTTGCACAAGTGCAGGATACCATTTCTTTTCAAGAGTTCTTATCGGAAGACTTGTTTCAGTTAGCGCAAGATTCTCTTCAATTCCAAGAGTTTCAAGATGAGATGCTGAAAGAGATGGATGCCTTGCTCGATGTATGGTATATAAAAAAACAGATGGGGGGGATTAGCATGGGGGCGCTCACCGACAGCAATGAGGAGGATTGTTTGGTTGATTCTGTGGTTATTCAACGGCTAAAAAATTTACATACGGTTGTACCATTAGTTTATAATCGGGAAATTAGAAGCAAGATTGAGTTGTATGTTTGTAAAAGAAAACGCACATCTTCCATTATTTTAGGGCTTTCACAATATTATTACCCATGGATGCGGGAGATTTTTGATAAATATAATGTTCCGGAAGAACTCGTTTATTTAACAATTATCGAATCTGCCCTCAATCCCAATGCGGTTTCTCGTGCCGGCGCTACCGGAATTTGGCAGTTTATGTATGCCACCGGAAAAGCGTATCAATTGGAAGTCAATACTTTTGTGGACGACCGTCGCGACCCTTTTAAGGCTACCGATGCGGCGGCAAGGCACTTGAGAGATTTATACCAAATTTTTAACGATTGGGGGCTTGCCATTTCTGCTTATAACAGCGGTGCCGGTAACGTGAGAAAAGCCATTGCGCGTTCCGGTGGAAAAACCGACTTCTGGGGCGTTAAGCCATTCCTGCCCAGAGAAACGCAAAACTATTTCCCTTACTATGTTGCCGCGCTCTATTTGGTTAATTACCACCATGAACACGGCATCCCTTTTGCAGAACTTACTATCCCTTTTGCGGTGGATACTATCATGGTGAAAAAAGAATTGCATTTGCAACAAGTGGCGGAGGTTTTAGATATAGATTTGGACGAACTGAAGCTTTTAAACCCGCAATACAAAAGATGGGTGATTCCCGCCTATAGTAAACCCTACCCTTTAAGATTAAAACATAATGATATTTTACGATTTATTGAACTGGAAGATTCTGTTTATCGCTATAAAAATGATGAGTTTTTTATGCCTATGAAAGTATATGAAGGATTATTTACAGGGGTTACTCAAAATTCTACCGACTATAAAAAAGTATATCATACTGTAAAACAGGGAGAAAATCTGGCTTCCATTGCAAATAAGTATGGTTTATCGGTTTATGAAATAAAAAAAATGAATAGTTTAAACAGTAGTGCTGTAAAAGCCAAACAAAAACTTTTTGTGGGGTATGAATATGTAAAAAAAACCGGCAACATGCCTGCGGAGGAGGGGCAAAAACAAACTCCGGTTGTTTCTCAGAGTTCACCCACAAATAATCCGAATATATATATAGTAAAAAAAGGAGACAGTTTGAGTTCTATTGCTGCCCAATATGGAACAACAGCGCGAAAAATTGCCGATTTTAACAACTTACAGAATATCAACGCGCTGAGTATCGGTCAAAAATTGCGCATCCCGCCGAAATAAAAAGAGGCTGCCTTGATTTTTAAGACAGCCCCTTTTAAAAGATTATGCAGATGCTATTCCATCACGCACCTTACGCTTATGGCGTCGGTTTTCTTGATTTCTAACATCTCTACTTCATTGCAGTTGTAGCGTAATATCATACCGGTGGCGGTTGGGGCATTTGGCGAGGGGGTGTTGGAAGACCAAAAGCCTGTGTAGC
>Ga0209628_10002554_pt1 | contig 12421 bp, 12 predicted proteins | sample TergutCu122P4_FD_187285 | JGI IMG/M metagenome (GOLD analysis project Ga0209628, IMG submission 187285) | Cubitermes ugandensis P4 segment gut microbial communities from Kakamega Forest, Kenya - Cu122 P4 (SPAdes) (version 2) | ecosystem: Host-associated > Arthropoda: Insects > Digestive system...
CGAAAACGCCGTGGTTAGTGTTGATTCCATTCCCTGAAATGCTGGCACGATCTGTTGCAGGTACGTGTCCGCGTGCAGCGCAAACATTCCGACCAAGATGATTTTCACCATCTTGATCATGATTGTTGAAAATGGCCCTTCGAGTTTCCCGGCTATCAGCAGGTATCCCATCAGCATGACGTAAATCGTGATGCCAGCAATCGCCCACGGGTAGATCGCTGTGATAGTCGCCCCGGCGATGTTGCTCACGAATGTTGTGGTCGCGTTTTCCAGGGTTTGGCCCATGTTCTGGAAAACATGCACGGTTGTCGTCGGGGTAGCCATAAGACTATTTCCTCACGTGCCGCCAGTGACGCGGTTTTTGAAAGCAAAGTTCTTGATGGCCCGGCCAGCGGCAATCCCACCACTGACGGTTGCTGCCGCGCCTTTTGCCGTGCCCTTGGCTGCCCTGCCGATTTGTCCGAGTCGCTGCCCTATGCCGGACACACCCATGACGGCCATTGATAGTCCGCCGGCGAGGGCCGCAGCCAACGGTATGACGCCCTTCACGACAGCATAGAGAATCAAGCAGATGATGATTAGCTGTAGGGCCGCGAGCAACATGCTGTCTGTGCCGGAATCCACTGTCAACTTTGTGACTTCCGTATTGAAAATGGTGACACTAAGCGTCAGCACGACAGCCACCAGCGCGACAATCAGAATGTGATTGAGCACAATACCCACCCATGAATCGAAGAATTTTTGGGTGATCGGAAACATCAAGCCTGCGATGAAGAACGGCCCGATTGAAAACAGGATTTTTAGGTACATGGTGGACATCATGATTGCGATGCCGCCAACTACAATGACGATGCCGCCGCCAATCGCAATAATTGTTGCGATGGCGTACCACATGATGACTGTTCCGATTGCGTACCAGTCGGCCTCTTGTGCCTTTTCAGAGCACTTGGCTATTAGCTCGAAAATTTTGCTCAAGGAATCGTCGAGCGTGGTAAAGATCGTCCCGCCACCACCGCCGCCGCCGGTGGTCGAAAACGCCGTGGTTAGTGTTGATTCCATTCCCTGAAATGCTGGCACGATCTGTTGCAGGTACGTGTCCGCGTGCAGCGCAAACATTCCGACCAAGATGATTTTCACCATCTTGATCATGATTGTTTGGAATGGCCCCTCGAGTTTCCCGGCTATCAGCAAATACCCCATCAATATGACGTAAAGCGTGATGCCAGCAATCGCCCACGGGTAGATCGCTGTGATAGTCGCCCCGGCGATGTTGCTCACGAATGTCGTGGTTGCGTTCTCCAGGGTTTGGCCCATGTTCTGGAAAACATGCACGGTTGTCGTCGGGGCAGCCATGAAACTATTTCCTCGGCTTTTTGAAATCGTCGGCGGATAAGATGGTGACGCTAGGAACGCTCCTCTTGGCGGCTTCGGCCTGGGCGTCAGCGCGCGAAGCGTTGATGCAGTTGGGTGTACCCGCCAGTTGGCCCGGATTGTTCCGGCACTTTTCGATTGTGGCGAGGCGTTCGGGCTTGTGGGCTTTGTACCAATCGACGGTTTGCACAGGCTCCGGGGTTTCCTTATTGCAGCCGGCAAGTACGGCCGCGCCGACCAGCAGGAGGATCAGAGGCTTTCTCATTTTGTCGGCTCCGACGAAGTGGCAGCCGGTTCGTCCTGAAACGAACGCGGCTGCTTTGCTTTTAGAAGGTCAACACAGAAACTTCCGGGACACCACGTTTTGCTGCGTCTTTCATGACGAGCTCGTGCCTGCGTTGCCGTTGCACCTTGTCTTCGGCTTCGGCGACCATCGCATAAATCCGCATCTTGGTTTCTTCGTTATTAATCATCGCCTGCTCGGACGCAATACGGGCTTGCAGTTCGGCAATGTCCTTCGGGTCGGAAGTCTCATTGATCTTCTTCATGAGCTTGTCAATTTGGGCGAGCCGATCCTTGGCCTTGTCGAAGGCATCCATCGCCGTGCCTTTGTCTTGGTACATCTTGACTGCGGCAGCCTCGCACGCGGTGCGTTGTTCTGCGATGCCTATATGTTCACAGGCATCAAAAAGCTTGTTTTTGTCGTATTCGGCTTTGGCCGTCCCGGTCAGGCTGTTGTAGCCGCCCGATTTCACCTGGTCATAAAGGGCTTTCCAGTTATCGGGCAGGTAGTCCTTGTACTTCGGATCGTTAAAAATCTGGCCCATGTTGCGTGAGCCGGTCATGGAGTTGTAGGTGGCTTGCAACTGATTGATTTGTTCAACCATTTGCTCGTACTGTAATCCCCAAGATATGACTTGCTGAATTTGCTGAACGAGGTTCGCAGCGTCAATGACGGGAATGCCGCCAGCCAAGGCTGGCTGTGTTGTGCCTGCCACGGCGAGTGCGCACACGGCAGCGGAAATCAAGGTTTTAACCTTCTTCATGATTACTCCTTTGCAGGTTGAGAGCGCCCCACTCGTGCCTTGCGGCGTTCGTGGAACAGGGGTACCCATATTTCAGGGTCTTCGCCGACCTCGGCGAGAATATCGTCGAGCAGTTCGATATTGTCTGAACTACCCGACAATATGGCGAGTTCGTCGTCAAAGTTGATGATCTTGTTGCCGTTGTCGTCATAGACGCTGGACAGATCAAAGCGCCCAATCATGGATTGGTGGCCTTGTTTGACCAGAAACATCCGGCTTTCTTCGCTCATTGCTTTGATGATCTCGAACTCCGATGGCGTGCATTTGAAACCATCGGTGTATTCTGAATAATCTGCCTTCGGATTTGGCAGGTAAATTTCGGTGGCGACCTGCTGCACGAGCGAGGCCGCGATTTTCGATTTAAGCAGACTGCTTGGCATCTGCGTGGCGAAGACGCCCAAGCCGTTTTGCTTGCGGATGGTCAATTGCTTGTTGCCCGCAAATTCGGCGAAGGCTTCGTCATCGACCCATTTCCAAGCCTCATCCATAAAGTAGATGAAGCGCCGCCCGTCGATGATCGAATCCATCCGGTGCAGCAGGTACATTGAAATGGGTGTCCGCACATCGGCGTTGTCGAGGAAGTGCGTACCATCGAAGCCATAGACCGTGTGTGTGGTGAAGTCGATGTTGTCCACTTCGTTGTCCAAGACCCACCAGAGCGGGCCTTTCCTGCCCTGCCCGTCATCGACACACCAGCGCGCCAGACGCTTGGCGATGCTGTTTTCCTTATCGGCCTTGCTACCGCCTTCGGTGATGTTTTGCAGCACGACGGACAGGCGGCGCAGGTGTTTATCCATCTTCATCACGGTGCGCACGGCATGACTGATGCGCGCATCGTCGCTGGTAGTCACGCGCTCATCATTGGCGGAAACAAGAACGCGCACCAATTTTTCGAGGAAGAGAATGTTTGTCTCGGTTTCCTCGATTTGAAAGGGGTTAAGGCCAGTGGGCAGACCGTTTCTGATTGCAAGGTACTTGCCGCCGATGGAACGGATCAACAGTTCGGCTCCGCGATCCTTGTCGAAGAACACGGTCGAAAAGCCTACGGGCGATTGCGGCTTGTACTTCAAGACCTGGCACAGCAGCATATTCAGCATGACCGTTTTACCCGCGCCGGATTGGCCGATCACGCGGGTATTACCGAGCACCTTCTTGTCGTAGGAATCTTCATCACCTTTCGAGTAGTGAAAGTTGAAGTACAGCGGCTGGCCGGACGGCGTTTTGAACAGCGTGACGGCCTGACCCCACGGGTTGCCGTCGCGCTTGCCGGCGCGGAAATTGTGGAAGCTGCACAGGCCCGCGAAATTCTTGCTGGTGAGACCGGCCACGCGCGGGCGGTAGTTCCAGTTGCACGGCAATTGCGCGAAGAAAGCAGCATCGGTGGCCGTGCTAATCAGTGCGGAGAGAAAGCCTCTGTTTTGAAGGATCGTCATCGCCGCCGTCGCGTTGCGGCGCACCTTCTCGGTGGTTTCACCAAAGATCATGAGCGAGTAGTGATACTCCCCCATCACGAACTTGCCTTGGATCAACTCATCAATGGCGTGCGTCATCTCCTCGATTTGAGTTGCGCTGCCATCTTCGGCGTTCATGAGTTGCTTTTGCTGGCGTTCCAGAAATTCCTTGCCTTTATGCTTGTTCATGAAGCTGAACGATTGCGTGATGACGTACTCATAATCTTCGTACATCAGATCGTTCAGGATGCCCGGCTCAGTATGCGCAGCGTAATCTTTGAAGTCGATACCCATTGCGAAGCGCGTCTTGGTCGGCGAACGAATTTCAATCGTCTCGGTACCCACGAAAACCCAGGCCGTGCCCAAGTAGGTATTGAGCGGGCCGGACGGCACGCGGACTTTCTGCCACTCGCCGGAAATCAGGAAGTTCAGGAACTCCAGCGCCGACGAACACAGCGCGCCGTTTTCGTCTTCGTAGGTGCGCAACGCTTCGATGCCGGTTTTTTCATCGGTTCCGTAGCGGCGCAAGCTCGCCTCAACCTGAAACGCCAGTTCATCGAGCTTGCGAATAGACGCCTTCTGCTCTTTCAGAATCTCGGCGATGCTGCGGCGCCCTGACCTTGATAGTGCCTTGGCAAATTTAGACGGGTTGGGCCGGTAGATGACGGTGAGGTACAACTCATTGGCCATCATGCGGTAGCCGGTGAAGCTGTCGTAATACTTTTTGTCAATGGCTCGACAGAAATCGTTGTCGAAGACACCCTTGAGTCTGTCCGAGGTGCGGCGGCGGACGTTGTGCGTCCACAGCGCCACGTTGTTGCTGGACAGTGATCGCAACAGCGTGTTGAGTTGATCTTTGCGTAAAAAGATGTCGTCGGCTTCGGCGGTCTCGAAGCTGATGCCTGCGATCCGCCAAATGCGCACGAAGTCGCCATCCGTTGTCACGATAGTGTTGGGCGACACATGCGAGCTATACGGAACGAACGGGGAGCATCCTCTTTCGTTTTTGATCTGGTCGAAATATTTGGGCCGCGCGGACATGGTGCTTTACTTGCGTTTGGTGAACATGATGGGGCTGTAGGCCGATGCCTTCCAGAAGCGGTGATTCCTGTTTCGGTTGATGACGCGGAACAGAATCTTCAAGCCGAGAAGCCGAAATTGTTGGTCGTCGGCCTTTGTGATGAGCCGCATCACGAACACGATGGGGATGAGCAGCGTGGCAAGCAAAATCATTTGCGTCCACACGCTGATAAGAATGACGGCGGCGACGACGATAGCCAGCGGCACGAGCGGCACGCCAAAGAACATCGCCGGGCGGGTGCAGCCCTTGAACAGTGTGTCGCGGGCGAGTTGATCGGGTTGTTGTTGTTCGCTCATGCCGGGCTGCCTCGTTACTGGAGCAGGAATTGGGCAAGTTCAGCCGCGCCGCCGATCAGCAGACCGCCGGCCAAGATCATGGCGACCTCCTTGATGTCGGCATGTTTGAAGAGGAATTTGTAGCCAGCCCAGATGATGGCAATCGTGACCGTCGCAATGGAGATGCCTCGCAGGATGCTCAACACGTTGTTCATGAACGTGTTGACCTTATCAACGCCGCCGCCAGCCTGTGCAAACGCGGGATCGGCTACGAAGAATGTGGCCGCGATAGCGGCAAGCACGGCATAGATGACCCACGTCCGCGCAGCGCGGTTCGAAGGAAAGTTGGAAACGGCGATCATGGAGATTTTCCTTTAAAGAAAAGTTTTGGGAAACGAATCATACATCACTTAACGCCAATCTGTACTATTTTGGAATACGAACTTGCTGCGTTGAGGTTGCCATGATACGACGTACTGGCGTTGGCGCGGCCATGATATGGCGCGCGGGCGCGGATGACGCTTGGGTTCGTTTCGGAATGGGTTTGCCGTTCTTGTCATCCATGGTGACCTTGCAGCCGTCCTTGAAGCCGCTACATCCCCACCAGTAGCCATGCCAACCGTGGCGGCGGATCATTGGCTTGCCGCAGGAAGGGCACGGGGCCGTTTTGGTCGCCACGGGAGCGCCCTTTTCATCATCCATGAAGGTCTTGCATTCGTCGCCGGTACAGACCCACGCGAACGCACCTTTGATGATCTTCCCGGTTTCCTTGTTCTTCTTCTGGAAGCGGCGCAGCGGCGCGCCGCACTTCGGGCAAGGGTGCTCCTTCGGCGCGACCGGAGCGCCCTTTTCATCGTCCATGAAGGTCTTGCATTCGTCGCCAGTACAGAACCAGCCGATGCCGCCTGTTTTTTTCTTGTAGCGCCGCAGGGATGACCCGCACTTCGGGCAAGGGTACTCCTTGCGCTCGACCGGCTCGCCGTTCGCGTCATCGAGGAAGGTGCCGCATTCCTTGTCGGTGCAGAACCAGACCGGCAGCTTGCCGGGTTTCTGGAATTTGCGCAGGCCCGCGCCGCACTTCGGGCAGGCAAAGCGCGGTTTGAAATCGCCGCCACGCTCGATGGCTTCCAGTTCGGCTTGCAACTGGCCGTAGGCCGGGGCCACCACATCGAGGTACCCGCGCTCACCTTCCGCGATGCGGTCAAGCTGCGCCTCCAGATCGCGCGTGAACGCCAGTTCCATGAACTTGAAACCGGCTTTGACCAGGAGGCCCACCAAAACGATGCCCGTTTCCGTTGGCGTCAGGAGGCGCTTGTTTTCGACAAGGTAGCCGCGCTGCATGATGTTGCTCATGATGGCGGGGTACGTTGCGGACCTGCCGATACCCTCATTTTCGAGCCGTTTGATGAGGCTCGCTTTCGTGAAGCGCGCCGGAGGTCTCGTTACCTTGCGCAGCAGCTCGCCGCCATCGGCCTGCTTCGCGCTGCCGACATCGAGCACGGGCACAGTACCGGCGTTGTCGTTGGCTTCATCGTCGGCCTTGTCTTCAACCGCATCCTTGGCTGTCAGCACGCGCCAGCCAGGTTCAATCAATGTGCGGCCCTTGGCGTTAAATCGAAAGGGGCGGACACCATCGGTTGCTTCCAAGAAAACGCTGTTTACCCTGTATAGCGCATCGGCCAGTTGTGAAGCAATTGTCCGCTGCCAGATGAGGGCATACAGTTCCCGTTGGTGTTCATCCTCTCCGGCTTCCAGCACGTCGATATGCGTTGGCCTGATCGCTTCATGCGCCTCTTGCGCGCCGGCCTTCGCTTTGAACTTCCTTGGCGCGGCGGGCAGCTTCCAGCCCTTTTCTTCGGCAAAGGCCCGCACTTCGTTGATGGCTTCGTCACTGATATTCGTGTTGTCCGTGCGGATGTATGTGATCGCGCCCTGCTCGAACAATTTCTGCGCGTCCTTGGCCGTTAACTCTGGGTCGCGTTTCAAGGTGACGCTGGCTGCTTGCAGCAAGAGCGACGTTGAAAAACACGGCGGCGGCGGCTCGCGGGCCGTGTCGGTGCTTGATTGCAGAACCGTGAACTGGCGGCAGGCGGCGGCAGCCGTGGCCAATGCTTCATCGAGAACATAGGGCACGTCATCGGTAATGAAGGGTTGAGTATCCCATTCCGCCTTCCATGCGTCGCCGTCGAACTGCACGACTGCGCCGAAGTGGTGGGTTTTCTTGAACGCCTGAATACGGCGTTCGAGGTCAACGACCAAACGCACAGCCACGCTTTGCACGCGGCCAGCCGACAGGTTCTGACCGAGCATATTGGAGAGCAGCGGCGACACCATGTAGCCCACGAGGCGATCCAGCGCGCGGCGCGCTTCCTGGGCTTGTACAAGGGCCACGTCGATCTTGCGGGCGTGTGTGAGCGCGGAGTGAATGGCGTGCTCGGTGATAGCGTCAAACGTGATCCGCTTGTAGTCGCCCTCTTCCAGACCGAGCGCGTCTTTCAGATGCCACGCGATAGCCTCACCCTCGCGGTCAGGATCGGTCGCCAGATAGATCGCGTCGGCCTGGTCAAGCAAGGCGCGGATGCGATCTACCCGATCCTTGCCGCCCGGAAACGTCTTGCCGCCCTGTACCTGTACCGCAGGGATATATTCGTACTGCAAGGCAAAGTCTGGCGCTTCCAAGCCAATGGCGTGCTTGGGCAGGTCGCGCACATGGCCGACGCTCGCGGCAACTTTCCAGCCGTTGCCAAGAATAGATTCGATCTTCTTGATCTTGTTCGGGCTTTCAACCACCATGAGCTTCATCGTGCGCTCCTTTCTACACATTGCGGAGTGGCGGTTTGCGGATCAGCCAGCGATAGACGCCCAGGACGTTGACCGCCGAGAAGAACACGTGCTGCGCCAGCAAGGGGACGCTTCCGATCCTGACTGCGAAGGCGATCCAGGCGAAGCTTGAAACGATCCAGAGCATCCATGCCCACCCTGCCCACCTTCCGCGCCAGGCGAGCAGCAATGACCCGCCAACACCCGTGACGGCGGCAAACAGTTCGACCGTGGTCATGTCAAAAGACGATGGCCGATGAGACGGGCGGGGCCGGTTGTTCGTCGGCCTGCCCTGCTGTCCCTTCGTTAGCCTGTTGCGGTGCCGTTCCGCCTGAGCGCAGCCGCAGCAATACGGGGTCTGTCGAGACCTTCGCGGGGTTGCGCGTTGTACCCTTGGCTTGCTTGGTTTGCTGCGCAGGGGCCGCGACCGATGTGGCCGCGATCGCCGGTACAACCGGAATGGGCTTGGTTTCGGTGTTGGCTTGGGCCACTACCTTCTGGACATACGAGGGCTGGCCCGTCTGATCGGAACGAAAGCCGCGTGTGAAATTTCCGGAGTAGTAGCAGGAGAGCGCTGATTGAAGGGCGCGTTGCTGATCACCTTTGGAGCCAGGAAGCGCTCGCGTGTAGCAGGCTTCAAGAATTTTGGAACCAGCGCGCATGTTCGAGCAGGGATCGAAGGCGCTTTCGTATGAGAGAGAGTATGCCGGCAGGTTGTGGCGATTGACCTGGGCAATGCCGACCGAGAAATTCCAGCCGTTCGCTTCGAGCGCCTGGGCCGTTGCTACCGCTTCTTCAAGCGAGGATGGTTGCCGCTGGAGCTTCCCGCCGACCACGCCGATGGCGTAGGGGCTAAAACCAGACTCGACTTTGACGACCGCCGCCATTGTCTGCGGCGCGACCGTTGGGGCGCATTGTTGCGCCAAGGCAATGAAATCCAGCATGTAGCCGTCTCCTTTTGGGAACGGCTGCCAATGTACCATACTTTGGTCAGCGTCTAGACACCTTTTTGGCGCTGTTCGATACCTTTTCGCGGGTTATCCGGTACACGGAATTGACTTCCGGCAACTGTGACGGCGGAAATTTTTGGTCGCGGAAAAGTTCAAAGCTGCAACCCGAACACATCTTCCGCAGGTGGAGGTTCAAACGATTCAAATCCTTGAAGAGCTTGGGCACATGGCGATTACGCCTGGTCGTGAAGTGCCATGTTTCGCTCTTGTTCAGGTTCATGAGCACATAAAAGCCGAGGTGTGTTTCCATCACTTTCAGCTTGGTGATCATTTTTTGCAGAGTGGTCAGTTCGAGGGTGCCCTCTGATGCTGGTGGCGGCGGCGGTTTGACTCGCTTCGATCCTCGCTTTGACTTTGAGGATGTCTCCAAAGGGGCAGGGGCGCTTTGTGCAATAAAGTCCAACATGGCGGCGTTACGTTATTGGTGTGAAAAACGGAAAGCCATTGTACACAGCTTGGTTAGTGCCTAACCCCCTTCTTGGCTTTGCCGGACGCGCGTATCCGTTTGACCTTCGATGGCATCGCTCCTGACCGGGAGAGCGGTAATTGCTGATTGCGGATCAACTCAAAGCTATCGGTAGGGTACACCTCTTTCAGATGATCGTTCAGACGTTTCAGGTCTTTGAAAATCTTGGGCGCGTTGCGATTACGCCTGGTCGTCAAGTACCATTCCTTACCTTCAACCCACTTCAACAACACAACCACATAGAAGCCCTGAGTGGTTTCCATCACTTTCAGCTTGTTGATCGTTTTTTGCAGTACGGCGAGTTCGAGGTCGCCTTCCAGGATGCTGTTCTCGGGATTGCATGAAGGACGTTGTGGTGGTGGATTCTGCGGTGTCATGTTGAACGACGGCCTCTAGTGTCTTTTACCAAAGTGCTAAACTTTGGCAGATGTTAGTGATTGCGGCGTAAGGACACCACGATGTGCTAAGAACATCCAAAAGAATCACGAATGAAAGATGTATTTTAGTCTGGGTCAGCATGGGAAGACATGGAGCACGTCCAGCACATGAGATTGTCGAGCAAACTATCAAGCATAAGACACGGCAAAGTACCCCCACGGAAGGTAGGCCGGCACACTGGCGCCGGGCGGGTTGCAGCGTGATAAACCGAGGTCAAAACACGCCCTGCTTATTCCCCAGACAAGCGCGAACGCTCGCCCTTGGCAGTGCCAGGGTGTTGCATTGGGCAGGCCACCCGACAGGTGGCCTCGGTTTTTTTCATGCGCTGCAACGCGCATCGGTGACACTAGGCGACGGAACCGACATCTTCAAGTGTGCCTTGCTGCCCATTGCTGCCACGAGGCGTCTTTTTGTTTTGTATTCGTTTTATGGTGTTATACTATCCACGAAACATTTAGGAGCAAACATCGTGCAACCCCCACCAAAAGGCCCGCAGCCGATCAGCGCAGTTGTGGATGACGTGGTTGGTGCCTTGGATCGTATGGCCGCGCGCCGACGGGCGCATTATGAAAAGCGCGCCGCGACCAGCGCACAGCCGGGCGAGACGCTCGAACAAACCATTGCCAGACTGCGCAAGGAAGATGACGACGCCATCGCGCGTGAGGACGAAATCCGCCTCCGGGCGACCGGCACCTCCACCCAAAGCGAGGGCGACCGCGCAGCGCCAAACAAGCCGAAATCTTCGACCCGCAAGCCGCCACGCAACGACATACAGCCGGATTTTTTTGTCCCCGGTCTGTACGATGTCGGCGGGCGCGACAACCGAAGCATCATGGATGTGGCCGTGTTCCGTCTGTCCAAAAAAGACAAACGCGCCGGCGACATGATTCGCTACGATTTGCCGGATGGCTACGTGGAAGTGAAGTCCAACATGGACGGCATGGCGTCAATTTGGGACTATGACATCGTGCTGATGATGATCTCACATTTGACTGAAGCCGTGAACCGTTGGCGTAGTGGCAAAGGCGGCAAGCCAGGGCGCACCTATCAACCCCATGTTTCGGACATTCTCAAATTTTGTCGAAGAGGCGATGGAGGTAAGCAAATCGCGGAGATCGAGGCCGCGCTAGATCGGCTCAAAGGCACCACCATCAAGGTTGTACGGGACAGGATGGTGAACGGGCGGCCAGTGCGCGAAACCAACGCCGAAGGGTTGATAAGCGGCTACAGCGTTCTCGCGCGAACCGATACGAAACGACTGAGCGCAGTCGAGGTAGAGGTACCGCGCTGGCTCTATCGTGAAGTAGTAGAAGGCAAAGACCCGAATGTGTTGACCGTTGACCGGGACTACTTCCTTATCGAGCAGGGTATCGGCAAGTTCCTGTACCGACTGGCCAGGCAAGCCGCAGGCAAGCCGCCAACCGGCCCAGGCCGGGCGGAATGGCTGTTCAAAACTTTATACGAGCGCAGCAGCAGCACTGGAACCTTCAAGAAGTTCAGTTTCACACTGCGCCAACTAATCCAACTCAACGATTTGCCCGAATACTCTCTCGCGGAAAAAGAAGGGGTAGGCGGTCAGCTACTGGTGATGACATACCGTGGCGCGCCCACTGGTTCCTAATGTACGGGATCAGCCGCCCTACCCTGCCCTGCCAGTGAAGCAACCGTACATTAGGAACCGGGCATTGAAGGCCACCCGTCATCAGCAACCAAGGAACTCGCGTCCGTTACCTCTATAAGGGGGGCCGCAGAAGCTCCCAAACTGGCCGCTGGCGCGCGTTCGCGGCGAGTGACAGGGTGTTAACCCCTCCCCGCTTCTACGGCTCTGACAACCCGAAAAGCTCTCCGCTGGTTGCCTACCTTAACCGTACATTAGGAACCGGCAGGCAGGCTCGGACTTCACAAACGCCCTGCTCTGACCGTACATTAGGAACCGGAAACTGGAATTCACCACGCCACCAATGGCGAGGCGGCACCAGTGTTCACCAAACTACCGCCTTTTGGTGCCGCAAGACTCCCAAACTGGTCATAGGCACGTGCCTGCGAACGGGATTTAGGCTCTTGGAAGGCTCCCCACAGGTTGTTTTACCGAACCCGTACATTAGGAACCGGAGGGGTCACGCCGCCGGCATACATCGCCGGAAGCGGCGAGGCTGGCCGAGAGCCATCAAGCGAACGCCAAACCTGTGGATTGACCGTACTTTAGGAACCAAAACCCGTACATTGAGAACCGGAATCCGTACTTTAGGAACCAAAACCCGTACATTAGGAACCGGGCTCCTATCTAAGTTGTTGATTTGCAAGGTAAAAATCGCCTTTTTCACGGCTAAAACTCTAATACTCTATTAAACTCTTAAAACCCACCAAGCTGTGGACAACTCGCGTTCCAAACAAGCTTTCGCATAGAGGAAACCGGGCACCCCT
>Ga0209628_10002555_pt1 | contig 12421 bp, 6 predicted proteins | sample TergutCu122P4_FD_187285 | JGI IMG/M metagenome (GOLD analysis project Ga0209628, IMG submission 187285) | Cubitermes ugandensis P4 segment gut microbial communities from Kakamega Forest, Kenya - Cu122 P4 (SPAdes) (version 2) | ecosystem: Host-associated > Arthropoda: Insects > Digestive system >...
CCCCCCCCCTGTACTTTCGAATAAGATTCTAAACCGGTAACTGTTCAGACACTCAATCACAAATCTTTACCACGCAGTATTAATCTCATTCCGATCTATCTTTTTTGAATGAATAATCTTCGATTTTCAGAACTTTTTCAAGCTTCCCGTACCGCGTCCTAAGGGACATAATGCACCTTAAAACCAAAGAAAGGCTGTCTAAATTCATCAACTGACAATACTCGCTGTATGTAGCACAGTCACACACTTGTACACGTACACAAATTTTTTCGTAACTCAAGTCAGATTGTACACACACAACTCCACCAGGAATCTACGCATATTGCGGATTCTAAGTGGCCACTAAACGAAACCTAATCGTCCAGTAAAGCTTGTAGAACCCGCCATCAAGCCTACATGCAGTTCGAAGGAATATTTCCGTCATTGTTTCAACATTTTTGAGGGTGGTTTCTTTGTGTTTTAATGAAAACATTTAATAGGTCTGCAAGTGCGCGACTCCTGCCTACAACGACCTTTCGAAAACAATATTTTAACCGCCGTGACGATTGTCTGATGATGGCACCCATGTAGTTCCGACTCATGTAGAAAGAGATTTTGTGGATCTGTTATGTATATATTGCAGCGCATGTAGGGTGGGTTTTATAAGTTGATTTCTGCACTCCGCACGGTACACGTCTGTGTTCCTAAGGCAATAAAACTTACAATATCTTATTCTGAATCTAAACCTTTAAATTCATTGAAGGAAATATATCCTTGCAGAATGTGAAAAAATATGTTATTACAATTTATTTGAATTTTAATGTAACGCAAACTAGATAAAAATAACAGGCGTTTGTTTTGTGTCCCAAAACTTCTATAGATTCTAGTCGTTAATTTCAAATGGAAAATCAAATAAGTCAGAAAAATAGTAATCATAATTTCTGTATCTGACGAAGCAGGAGTTTTGTGTCATTATATCTTCAAATTCAAAACAATACACCAGACTTCTGCAGGCTGACAAAGTAACTGCCCAACTGTAATGGATGAGATGCATACAAAAGAAATTAAACACCTTGCTTAAGACGTTTTATTTTATCGACCATTGTTCTCAGACGCTACAACTCTGTTGAGTGAAAAGTTCATAAACTGTTGTCGACACACACGTCTTTTATTTCTACTGTTCTGAAACACAATTGGTCTCACTAACATAACAGACCCGCACAACTCCATGGTCTCTGTAATAAATAAATATTCCTCCAAAACCTAGAGTGAGTTTTAATATCACATCTTGCTACTGCTTGGTTGGATTACTGCATAAAATACAGGCGAATTAATTTTTAACTTCATGAATAGATGTTTGTATCGTTACAAACGAGCGTTGTTCCAACCGAGGAGAATAATTTTGTGGCTAACAGTGAGGAATTAGTTGGTACCACAGAATATCTTACGATATATGCCAGGAGTCGTATAAACCGATGTCGTTATAAACGGGTTCGTCTTTACTTAATTCAGTAATCATAAAGCACCATAACTTTAACACCTTGGAATACTTCATTTTGTTGCCAAAAGACGTGAAAAAAATAAATTCTGAAATTCTCGTGAGTTTGATGTTCTTTTTATTTACATACTGGCTTGTGGTTTCTTATTTCATTAGACGATTTTTGTTGATTGAACTTCTATGTTTGTAGGGGACTTAGGTCTCTACAGACAATGACACCGACCCCACTGGCCGCGCGGTCTAAGGTGCGTGCCCACAAGAGCTGGCTTCCTGGGATTGCGGGTTCGAACCCTCCCGGGGGCATGGGACCCGGATTCGGTTGTAAGAGTTTTGTGTAGTCAGGTAGAAGTCTCTGCAACGGTCCGATCTTGAGGAATCCTGCCGTGTGTGTGTGTGTGTGTGTGTGTGTGTCGCTGAGTATTATCAGATGTACCAATAAATCTCTACACTTACAATGAGTAAGAAGAAGAAGCCGGAGTAAAAAAATCTTTAGTACAAAGAACTATTACACCATTGGAAAAACCTAAGATTTTCAGAGTACTTTTGCTTATAGTGCTTGCCAGACTAGGTGCTGATCATATTTTAAACATCAAACGTTTACCGATCCTGTCGTTGACAAAAGAGTACATTATTTGTAAGACAAGAAGACGGTAAAAGCCCATACAGTAAATGATTCAACACACAATTGCTGCTACCAGTGACTTCCTTTATCGTGACTTTGTGTCCTCACAAATTGTTTATCAAATCAAACTAAGTGCAATTAATTAGAATATATACAGCTTGTTATTTTATACCACACTTTCTCCAACACGTTTCGGCACGTATGGAACCATCAGCACGGAGGACAACGTTACAGGAAATATGTAGAATTCACAATCAAATTCTTCTTCACCGGGCTTTACAACTCTTTATAAGTTTTGGCCTGCTCAACATCCGTATTCCTTTATTGTCTATCGATAGCCATCTCATTCTTATTCCGAATTTTAATTCTTCCCAGATTCTGCCTGATATCATCCTTCCATTTCAACCTCAGTCTACCAATTCTCCTTACTGCAGTTCATCTCCACTCTGTTATTCTTTCCATTGTCCTTTCTTTAGCCTGTCTTAAACATGCCCAAAATATCTTATTCTCTTTATTTTTATACATCTTACTGTGGTTTCATTTTGTCTATCAAACCTATTTCTTATTAATTCTTATTAGCAATTTCCGATCTTGATTTCTTATTGGCTGCATATCTTACTCATTATTTTCTATTCAAACGCTCTTAATGTTTGCCCACCACGTTTTTTAGTACCCAAGTATCGCTTCCAAAAGTGACTGCTGGTCTTATGAGACTTTTATAGATGCACATTTCAGAACATCTTGTTGGCTGTTTACTCAACATAATCCTTTTATTTGCATAACATAGGCTACTTTATTTCCTGCTGCTATTCTGCCTGTTACTTGCTGTTCTATTGCAGTGTCTTTGTTTACAACTGAACCTAGCTACTTAAAATAATCAAATTATTCCAGCTCAATATTATGCACCATATAACCACTTCCTTACTTTACTTTTGTTTTCACATTCTTTGTTTCAATTATGTCTATCATTAGATATAGTTTTCCTGCCTTTTCTTCAATTTTTACAATTAAATTAAAGATCACAACACCTGCATCTCTTTTTGTACAAGATCTAGCAGCATCACGTGTAGTTTATTTTCACTGTCTTTTTTTATTAATTATTAATCTCAGTATATACATCTAATACACTAGTGATTAATATTGATGATTAAAAATTATTGAAATCCCTTGCATCATGGCTCCAGAAGTCAGTGGTTGATTTTTCATCCAAACATCTAAGGGGCGATTCCAATCTTTTTGCTTATATTTCCTATGCTGTAGAAATTATTTACAGTGATAGAACAAGAGCTATAAAATTTATAATTCAAAATAAATTAGAACTTTTAAAAACAGTTATCCTAGTGAAATTTACATACCCGTGACGATAAGATGTCAATTGTACTGCTGGACCAAACACACTGTACTGAATCGTATATGTAAAACTTTCTATTGGATGCCAGGGTTAATTTATCAAACGCATATGTGCTTCAATTTGAGTTGTATATAATTTCGTACAGCGGGTTCGGTTTTCCTTAATTTTGTTAATTTTGTTATTGTTCCTTTTTTAAATATACTCATAGATATAAACTTTTCAAGACAATTCATAAGCAAAATTTTATTGCGACTTCAGTTGTAATATGGTGTTAGCTGTGGGACTATTTTCACGTTGGGTATTTTGAAATTATGACATTGAGATATCCATTACTGGAAACATTTCTTTTTGTTTCCTGTGTGATGATATAGGAATTGTATGCATTCTACATGTAATTAAAAATCTATAATCTTCAATTTGTGTTCCAGAGGGTGATTAGAATCAGAATAAATTAGTGTTGGTAAAGTTCGAGGTACTACTATCAATTTACAACATTGTTTCTGGTGATTTTTAAGTCTCTTAAAATTTTCTGTTTTCGCTCTTCATGTGTATTTTTAAAGTCAAGACTGAAATTGCGTTATTCTTTTTATAAATTATTATTTCTTAAGCAGTTATAACACGTATTTGTGTGATTATGAATTAGTGAAATTGAATCTTTATATCCATTACAAAATATTATGTTATTAGTTTCTACCATATTTTTTACTATTAAATATTCATACAGTTGTAGAAATGTCTCTCCTACCAGACAAGAAATAGTGGATCCCATGGAAACATCTTTCATAAGTTTGAAAATTATTTGAAAATTGAAAATAATATTGCTTCAGTTCTGTGCGTACCAGTAGTGTTATTTGTTGCACGGATGTTTCAGTACTATTGAAGGTTAATAATAGTTCAGTAGTATGTAACATTGCACTGATTAGTGTGTTGGCATAAAGATCTTCTACGTCCAGTGTAATAAGTTTACATGTTTCATTGATCACGATTTTTGTTGTGTGTTAACTGAGTGGAACTGGTTTTAGTGTGTGTATTGGAAAGTGATAAAATAACATGCAGTTTATAATTGCTGTACATTTGTGTTCTTACTTCCGATCACATCCTCAACGCACACATCCTGGCACGTCTGTGAATCCAACACGAAGCTTGCATCAGCTTATTATGTTAGACCTGTAACAGGCACCACAAAGCCACAAAGTAATCTCTCTTGTGTTTCTGCATCTTTCTGGCGAATCAGATTTCTCGCATCCCCTTACAGACAAAATGTGATTCTAGACCGGTTGTTCTGGCATACAGCTGTGAAACAGCGTGACTGAACCGGTGAGGTACTGAATGATTGATAAAGCTGCTGCAGACGTTTCAGGATGTATGGTAATTTGTGTTGTGGTTATTGTGATCATTTGCTGTACAATTGTCAATAAACAATTAAATGTTCGACATATTATTATTTCTTAACAATCAGTTAAGTATAAATCTCTGCCGATCCTTTTGGCCGCGCTGTCTAAGGCGTGGCTCTGCGGCCCCTATCCTGCTGGGAATGCTGGTTCGAATCCAACTGGGTGCGTGAATATCGTAAATTGTGATTGTTGTTTTTTGTTCGGTAGAAGTCTCTGCGACGGCCCGATCACTCGGCTAGAGGAGTCCTTCTGGGTGTGTGTGTCTGAGCGTGCTCTCGAAACCTCAACGATGAGGAAGCCTAGACCAACTACGGCCGAAGAGCTATGAAAAATAGTACGAATCTTTAACATTTGTGAATCAGACATGAGATTATATGAGAGTTCTGTTTGGGAAAATGTCAGGCTTTAGGTGTTTTTGTTTTATAACAAGTGACTCTGTCAGTTGCTAAAAATACACAGCAAAATTAGAATGGAATCTGAGAGAGTTACTGTGAACGGTTGGAAATGCTATCTAACAGCGAACTCTTTCCATCTCTTTTGAAATAATTAATAGATTAATGTTGGTTAAAGGCACATTCTTAAATTCAAATACATAAGAAAGGCACACATAAAGTGTGGGGAAATATTTCGGAGAACTTAATGCCAAATTAGTATTTATTATTATAAAATAAAGAATATGCTTTCAAAGTTACATGATACTTGTGTAACGAGGAGGGTTGCTACAATGGGAGATTATTAAGAGATTGTTAAGGGATTGTGAAAATTGGGAAAATGTATGTTTAGCGAACGAGACTGTACTTGTTCTGCCGAGATACACTTACACTTCCGGCTGTGCAAGTATGGGATCCAAGCAGACAGCACTTTTCTTTGCGCCGTGCGCTGCTGAAAAATAAAGCTGACCTTGCATTCTCCACGGCTAGTTTTGTAGGAATAAGGATTTTCCTATTGGTTGAAACCATATAGAAGGACGCGGGCGTAAGTGGGAAAATAGCGTCCAAAAGACACTTCGTCGCAGATCGTCGTTGCAGCAGGTCGAACTGTTCAAAGCACCCAGTATTCCTCAGAAGACTGCGGAGGCGAAATAGTACATCAGTGGCATTGTTCAAATAATTAACACTTCAAATTAAAATTATTTTATTTCGACTACCGTAAAGTTACATCGCTTGAATAATAACAGAGTTCCCAACAGAGTGCTCCAGGGACAAGCAGGCTGAAGCTCAGCTCACCTTTGTGTCGTTACTTAAGTGCCGTAAATAAGAGAAATGTGGATTCTCTGCATCTTGATAGGTAAGTGGAGAATGTGGGTAGCCAGCTCTGCGAGTTAGACAAAAGTCAAGGCAGAAAGCTTTTAACAGCAGTGTCGCGGAACGTAGGATAGCAGACTCGTGTTTGATCATTTTGTTGAAGAAGTGTGTACCTTTTTATTAGTTTATTTATGTGTCAGATTGTAATTCAGCTAGACTGGTAGTGTAGAATAGAGAGGTTACCAACTGTTTTAGCTTGGTGTATACATGTTGTGTGAAAACCCATTCCCTCTCGTCGCTTCCCAGTGGTAGCTATTCACAAATCGCTGACCGGCGATTCTCACACCAGCAAGCGACGTGTGTTTAAAGAAAATTCATCACCTCTAGTAATTACTGTAAGAAACCTTCAATCTCCTCCTATTATATTTTTATAATATCATGGTGGCAGCTCAATTAACTATACCGACCTAGACACCAGTAAACCGCACAGCCCTAGACGGTCACAGCTACCAACGAACGTCGAGGTTTTGTACAAGTCACCCACCTTAAACAAGAGGTGACGGGTCGCCCCCATTGCCAGGGGCACAGCCGGCCCTTACACTTGAATACCAAGTAGTCATTAGACAGAACAGAGTGGGAGATTTTGTTTTGGAAATTAACCTGTGTAATTCAGATGTAACAAAATATGTAAAATATTTTAATACACCGACGGACATGTGGAAATTAATGCGTTGTGTAAAGTGAGGTTAGGGACGGTGAAGTGGATTGTAAATTCGAAGAGCCTGGAAACAGTTACTGTGAAAATTCTCGCTGAATTTCAGCGCTACCTTGCCGAATACAGTCTTGCGTTTTATAATGTACGTGAGTACATGTTTTAAGAGGCACGTATAAGGACAGAGACAACATGGTAATAGGATTTGTCTAATGTTATTACTCTTAAGAAGGAAGCCTAAAAATGACATGCAATTCTGAAGAAAAATGAGAAGAAATATATATTTATTGCAGTAGGAACGACGGAATAAAGGAAGGAAGGGTAAAGTACGAGGGTTTAATCATGAGTCCTTAGCCCGACCAGGCAAAAAAAAGCTACAGCGACCAAATACGGGATTTATTCAACATACCCCAACGAATCTCAATAAGTCCTTAGCCCGATGTTCTAAATTTGCAAGCCACTAAAAAAAAAGTTTGTCCGTCCAACCAGTTCTCCGCGGCAGCAATGACCTCCACATCGGAAGAAAAATGGAGAATTTTCAATTGTTTTTCCAGTCCAGGGAACAGGTGGTAGACTGACGGGAAAATTATGTTGGTGATCAAGAGAGTCGTAGCCCAGGTAGGCCAGTTTCTTTCGGGTTGCCAGTGCCCGGTGAGCGGGGACATTGTCTCGGAAGAACAAGACCTCGTTGGTAAATTTCCTGCGGCGTTTTCCTTCAAACTGTCCTTCAGTTGCACCAGCAGAGATAAGTAATACTCCGCGTAGATCATTTGGCCCTTTGGAAGATAATCAATGAAGAGCATGCCGTCTTGATCCCAAAAAATCCGAGGCCAGAACTTTTCGAGTGGATTTTTCCACTCGGAATTTTTGGAGCGAGGTGACCCGCTATGCCGCCGCTCCATTGATTGTTGCTTTGTCTCCGGGTCATAGTGATATAACCAGGTTTCGTCCATGGTCACCAATCGCGCCCGACAAGAAATCATTTGGATCGCGCCGAAAAAAATTCCAAACTTTGCTCAGATGACTGGCACCTTTGACGTTTTTGATCCGCGTTCAGGCATTTAGGGACCCACTTCGCGGAGAGATTCCGTATGTCCAAATCTTCATCAATGATGGACACATCCCGCTCACGTGAGATGCCCAGTTGCTCAGCTATTGATATAGCCGAAATCCGGCGGTATTCCACGATTAGCTCGAGAATTTGATGAATAATTTCCAGTGTGGTCACTCTGTTGGGTCGTCCAGGACAAGGAGCAACACAGGTGAAAAAACCACCACGTTTAAACTGGGCAACCCAGTTTTGACGGTAGCATACAAGGGTGCATGTTCCCCTAATGTTTCTGTCAGAATGGCGTGAATTTTCTTGGGCGTCTTGACTTGCAGGAAAAAAAAAACTTGATGACAGCTCGCGTCTCGATGTTGTTGAAATCACGCGCGTCTCCCGACATGCTTTCTTTCAGCCTCTGTAACAAGAAAGGACTTGCAATTCGGCACAGGAACAGACCCCCTTCTTCAAACGACACTATCGATTCCGTCCTACAACATCGGGAATTAGGTCGCTCTAAGGACTTATCAGTACCCCCTCGTAAATGATCATCAAACCTAAAGTAAAAGTAAATTCGCCCATCTGCACTCTATGAAGACGCACGTAGAGTGGAGTTTTAACTCTGTTTATTTTTATGCGCTTTTGCAAAGTTACGAAAAGCGATTATTAGCGTCATGTTCGTTCTTCTGTCTGTCTGTCCGCGTGGAACAACTCCGCTCAGTCTGGACAGATTTTAATAAAATTTTTTATTTGTTTATTTGTCAAAAATCTGTCGAGAAAATGAAAGTGTAATTAAAACGTGACAAAAATAGCTGGTACTTTACATGAACGCCAAATGCACATTTTTGTTCACATCTCGCTCAGTTCTTCTTAAAGTAAGAAATGTTTCAAAAAAATTTGTATAAAACATCAAAACTCACATTTAATATTTATTTCGAAAATCGTGCCGTTTATGAGATAATGTGGAAAAATATTGTAGAGCCTTGCAGGCCACTAGTGACAACACTGTTCCTGCGCATTGAATCCTGGATACCTAAGTCTACAAACACACACACACCGAATAAGTAATACTTATTGTTTTTCCACCGCAACAGGATTTACACGAAGGGACCTCAGTGTTACCTTTTACTACTTTGTCTGAAATTTTCAACTAAGCATTTAGATGGAAGTGGGTTTTTAGCTACAAGCCCCAGTCGATTTATATTTAGAATGCATTTTGTTCGAGAAAGGCGCTATCATGGCCGATCTCAACGTTTTGGCTGACAGAAAAATCTCTCGTTTCTGTCGTCCAGCCCGTAACCCTAGTAACTATATTAACTAAGCTCTAGAAAGAAATGCTGGAAGAAAGAAAATGGATAAGACCCTACATAAATAAAAACAGTTAGTACTAATTTATGGACATGCCAAAACACTGTTTGGATAAAGAGGAACATTTATAATTGGAGAGAAATAATCCTGTTTAAACCAAACTTTTGAAAAATCTGTGAAGGGGATGCGTATTATGAGCAGATATTGCTGATAGGGAAGTAAGTACATTTCTGAACCATATTGTGCTTCTGAAATGACTGACTACGTTCCAGTCTACTATATATGTATATATATATATAGTTATAACTCACATTACAATATAAGCACACAGGTTTTGTTTAAAGTAGCACATGTCTGTTGCTGTAATAAATACAAATAAACGTTGCAGTCACTCAACACAACATTACCAGTATATTCAGATAAAGAAAGCTGCATGTTTCGGCTAAAAATAATCGGTCAACATCAGGCCCAATTATTGAATTAATTAATATAACTCATTTGATGAGGAGTAGACAGAAACTTCCATGGGGTGCGGACAACTATAACACGACTTGCTTTGTTTATGGCAACATGAATTTTAAAACTCAGAGCGAAGAATAAATAAAGTAAAATATATGTATTATTTAACTGTGTATTTCTGTGCAAAATGTGCAATACAGATAATAATGGGAAAATTTGATTTAAAAATGTTAGATTAACTCAATAATTAGGCTAGTGTGTCGTTACTTTTATCACAATATTGCAGAGAGGAAATGGCAATTCAATACATGTATCCATAAATAAACAGCTCATAATTTTTCAAAATTCATGCGATCTTCTACCTCGGCAGTGCCAGGGAAGCGAGAGAGACATTTCCACATTTCAAATGGCTTCGCGCGCAAAACAATTGTGTGCCGCAGCCAATATATTCCCCTCGAACTGACGGAAGACCGGGCCCGTTCTACAGTAACTTGATAACAAGCTGCTGGTCAGATGTGTAACTGGTGGGTTTCTGCTGAAGGCCGATGGTGTCAGGAATAAGAAGACGAAAACATGGGGATCAATTATAATGAATAAACTGCTTTGAGATCGACAGTGTAGACCCTATTCCAACAATGATGACGATAGTAGAAGCTCTTATTTTTGTAACACAGGAACAACCAGACGGGCATTGAACTAGCGAACTTTAGGTAATCTCAAACGCATCGTCGTGGTAGCCTGAAAAATGGCCAGCAGGAAGTTGGCTTTAGGTGTGCCTAATGTGTCGTTTTTTGTGTGGAAGCGGAGTCAAATTTTGTAATTTGAGTATACGTTGTGCCTCAATGAGTTGAGAGATAGCCTGCACGGTATATTAAGTAGGAAACGGATATGAATATTGTGGACCGGACTGTAAAGTCGAAACCCGCTTATCGAAGGTACCTGAAATGAATTTTGGACCTACTGTTATGGACACAGCCGACGACTGCACCGCAACTGTGGTTACTGTATGCATGTCAAGCCGCATGGACCAAGCCGCTAGAGTTGTTCTATTTTTTAATTTTACCGCCAACATTTTCACATGTGTAACCTAACCCTGTGACAACCGAAGCTGCTAGAAGTAACGACGACCAGTACTTTCTCAGAACGAAGACGGATGTAGCGATCATGAAGAGAGGACGATAGAAAGAGTAGCAGCTAACCCCTCAAGTTCTGCCGGTGGATGGCGGCGTTAGTGCGTGAGGAGAGTATCTGCATATTGCGTTAAAGTAAGCACTGGGCACCTGAAAGGAAACTTGAACTGTCCAGGCAACAGAAAGCGCGACGACATAAATTCCTCACGATTGTCTTAACAACACAATGAATCAGACTGACAGGAATGAAACTATTTGAAAGCGAGCGATATTTCCTGCTCTCCAGCAAGGGGATAATGTACGGCTTCTATCTTGACGATAGAAAGTATTGACGGGAAAAGAGCGAAAAAACCCTTTCTCAGACTTCCCTCCAATGCCCACATGGTTGGTCGAAACATGTAGCAAGTAATTTTGTATATAAAATAATTTCAATGAATTTGTGTGCATTTGATGTTACTACTGCTGTGTGTAGACGAGATGAGCCTTGGGCACGATGCTTTGAGGCTTGTCTTGGAGGCGTCTACGTATAAGAAAATTTGTTTTCCTTGTCGTGACACACGGTAGTATATATAACCGGTTTATTGGGTTATCCTTGCAAGGATAATTTTCTGACGGAGAATCCATTAAGAAAATTTCCGTTGAATAGTGTTTGTGTAAGAGAACACATAAAACAGAGATCTGCTAAATTGATATCGAATGGTGAATAAATTTATCTCTAAGGATTAAGGACTGCTATTGTTATTAATGATGTGAACAGTCAAAAGTTTAGTGTATGTACGATTTCACTATTCGTAACTTCTGTTTTCTTTTCTTTCGGTAGAAATAACGGAAGTTGGCCTATGAAATCATAACGTTATATTTTTTGGTTTAAAAAAATTCAAGACTTTCATAAAATTAAATTGGAATATTTCACCACAGAAAATATCCCTAACAACGCACAAATTCCTTACACTAAGTTAAATAAACAGATGACCTGGCGGGTTTACGATATTCTGTGCGTAAAAACAATAAATAACAACACTAATTTTGGGTCCGGGAATGACATGTGGTAACATATCTTTGGAAAGTTGCAATTTTGATAATTTAACATTATTTTGTTGGACGTAAAAAATATGAAAATTGTGCAACAAGTGTTTTTGTTTTCGCATTTCATAACTGCAACCAATAAAACCTGGCATTTGAAATTAGTACAGAGGGAAGTCACCTTGGCCGTCTATTTGCCTTCTATTTATTTAAACATCACATCAAGAAAGCATGATAGGAAGTGGAGGTACAGCTCCATGAATTCTTAAACGCGACGCAAGATATGGTTAGTGTTCTGTTTCACACTCTAGTCGCTTTACCCCTGAAGAAAGTCCCCTCGGAATCTACAAAACAGCAGGCTGAAATTTGGTACGTCGTTGTGGTAAATATACATACACATTAGCTGTGCGAGAAATGTTATTTGAAGCTCAATAATTACAAACATGTGACGACGCGAACATTACAGTTTACATGCGACGGACTGAAAGGAGGCCGATAGGTAATGTGTAATGAGGCAATGTATTGTTAACCGAATGAAATGTGTAATGAGGCAATGTATTCTTAACCGAATGAAATGTGTAATGGAGCAATGTATTGTTAACCGAATGAAATGTGTAATGGAGCAATGTATTGTTAACCGAATGAAATGTGTAATG
>Ga0209628_10002556_pt1 | contig 12420 bp, 4 predicted proteins | sample TergutCu122P4_FD_187285 | JGI IMG/M metagenome (GOLD analysis project Ga0209628, IMG submission 187285) | Cubitermes ugandensis P4 segment gut microbial communities from Kakamega Forest, Kenya - Cu122 P4 (SPAdes) (version 2) | ecosystem: Host-associated > Arthropoda: Insects > Digestive system >...
ACACGGATTAGGACTGAGACCACCGAGTGTAATAGACAGTTATTAAACGTATCGGACACAAATGCCTCTACCTACCCCAAAGGACCAGTACCGAACACCCCTATCCCAGTTACCAAAGGGGAGGCCTAAATCCTCTACCAATCAATGTGGTGACCGACATCACCCAGATAGTCCGCGGATTAGGACTGCTTCAATCGGCACACCTGGGATACCGTGGCTTCCCTAAAGGACTTATTAATTCCATAAAACACACACACACACAAAAAAAAGTTGCGATGTCGCAAAAGTGACAAGTTATATTTTCAAAGCATTTTCTGTACTAATAAAGTTCCCATATTATGTTCTGTAGACCTGTTATAGTATTTTGTTTGTTACATTGTTTTACTGAAACTGTTCAGGTGACTGAGCGCCGCATTGGTTAACTCTGGTTGAAAGAATTACTTCTTATATCTGTCTACCTTTCGTAAAGTTCCAAAAGCTGGAATTTTGATAAACTTATTTACCCAGCCCGTTGTAAAAGCCGTATTTATGAATGTTTGAATTTTATTAGCTGCAATTTTAAGATAAACACGAACAGTGTGAAATATTTAGAGGGCACCAGTTTTTCGTAATTAACTATCGGCGAGAAGACTAAGATTTGGAATTTAGGATGTGCAACACCTGATTTAGTCATTTCTCAGTTATCATCACACAGAAGACACATTTATGTAATTGATCTGACCTTGGGATCAGGATTCGACATAAATTGCAAACCTGTTTTCGTACTGAGGAACCGGGCCTGCTGAATTGTTGCGCCAAGTGGTTGGGAATTTCCTTCCCAGTACCGCTTTAATTTCCAGGGTTATGGGTCCGAGGAATTGACTCACAACCCTAAAAATGAAGGTGCTGCGTTCCTTCGAGTCGTCGGGAACAAACTACCTAAACACAGGACGTAACAACCCAGCACCATATTCTCGAGCATTTTCAGCCTTTAAGAACTACCTATCAACCCTAAATTTCTACTGTAAATGAAAAGTTCAAACACTACTAAACATTTTTTTTCTTTCTTGGCGTAATAACCCCCTAGTGGGGCTTGGCCTCCTCGTTCATGAGGTTTTTGTTTTTCTAGATCACACACGACACACCACAGTCAGTAGGACTCCTCTGGACGAGTGATCAGCTTGTCACAGAGACCTCTACCTGACAACACAACACTCACAACAGACAGACATCCATGCCCTTGGTGGGATTCGAACCCATGATCTCAGCAGGCGAGCGGCCGTAGACCTAAGCCTTAGACTGCACAGCCACTGGGACCAGCATTATGGAACTTATTACACCACTTTATTTCAAGTGCAGTGATTTCATGACAATGACTATGATGATAATACTTCACAATTGTCATAAAATTTTAGAATTACTTCATGAAAAGCTACAGAAATGCAATGATATACAGAAAAATGAACTATTATCACCCAAAGAAATGAAGCCAAGATGTACATGTCCTAAACAAACAAAAGAATATCAAGCTCGACAACCTCCACCAGCCACATCCCTCACCTTCTCGTCTGGCAGGATACTACACAATGCACAAATCACATTCAGAGCTGCACCTTTCATTTCCTATGGTATGTTTAAATGAAAACTTAAGATAAAAAAATTACTATGTAGTTCAGTCTAACGACAGTTTGTCTGACATCTGCAATTTGAAAAATATACCACACAAAACGTTGGGATTAAACCTGCAAAAATTTGTACAGTCTGAGTTCTTGCATATTTTCACACATTCCAAATGGTAGCAGGCACCAACATTCCCAACATACACACTAGTATGTAAACTTGTGTTATACTCATGACTATTATAGTTCAAATGCTAAACTTTTCTCCTGTCCATATGTTTCAGTTTCTGATATTACAGAATGTCTCAGAACATTCTCAGTGCCTCATATTTCACTTCTTCAAAACCCTATTACAACATATTTGCCGAAAACAGTGCTGTGTACCTCAAACTGTACAGTAGAAGGGTTAGTGTGTAGGTATACTTGTGCACATTCGTGTGTCTTATACACATAACTTAATTATAATTTGAAGTCATTCATAACATGAGCTTCATGGAACATTAATGTCTATTTTGAGATGACACATCCTGGATGTGTTTTCAGTTGCAGATATACTTTTTAAAATCAGTCATCACACATCATATACGACAAGATAAAAAGACAAAATGCTCTAGCTAATTACTCATCATCGGGCCTTATATTGACAATATTAATAAGATATCATTGTAGTTTTTAATACATTTTTAATGTTCTCGATAAAGCCCTGATTACGGTTTAATCAGCCAAAACTTGTTGCCTGTTTTATCTCGTCTTATATGTTGTGTATGACTGATTTTATGGTATATGTAAGTAACATCTGCGTTTCAGCTTACAGATGTAAGACATACGATGTACTTTGAAATATGTTACACTGAATAGTGTAACACTGCTGAGCAACCAGTTACATAATTCCTCACATAACTTAATGAATAATGTCCATGATTTATACCTTTAGAACAAGGAGGAGTACAGACTGATAAAAATCAACCATGTTTAAATATTTATTGATGGCTGTAACTGAATGCAATTCAACCAAGATTCATTAAAATATACATATACCAATGGCTATACCAACACAGAACCCATGCATGTCACAATTTTGTACCAGACTTGGTCCAGTCATTTTCCAATAGCTGAAATGCAAATATTCTTGCTTCAAAAATATGGCAAGTGTTCACTGTCAAACCCTACACTGCATGTCATTCTTACTTTATTTGCAAGAAGGAGTTAAAGATGTATTTTTGATTCTCCTGTGCCAGTCAATATACTGTTGGTGTTCCACCATCTTGGCACAGGAAGCACGCAGGACAGAAAACAGTTGGGCTGACCATCGGTGATATGTGATGATAACATGGACAATACCTGTCACACTTTGTTACCCTCTCCAGAAAGTCACTAAGAAGCCTTTCATATAGGAGTGGATTTTCCTACAAATATGTTACAAACCTGTCAATATTGTGAATGTATCATGCAAAAACTTGAGGTTACTTTGGTTTTCCCACAATTGAGATCCTTAAAAGAAAATGAGAAGAAACACTATGAGGGTAATGTGATAATACTGGTTTAAATTCATAATTAACTAATATGTAATTACACATTATTTCCTGGAAAGCTAAATTTAGTTTATTCAAAGTTACAGTAAAATTTCAATATAACAAACACCAACCTACAACAAAGAATTGTAAAAAGATACAAAATAATGCACACATGTACGAAGAAACCCTGACTTTTCCAATGGCATCACAGATGTGTAAAAACAAAAAATGCTATTCAGTGACATTTTTCACAGAAATAGAAACAGTTAAAAGTGATCTTGTAATAAAGTAGTGAAAAACAACTATCATCATGAATTACAAAGCGTTAGGTCATCAAAATTAGGTGATCATTACTGCAACATTTTTCTTCTCAATGTGTATTCCCAAACACACATAAAAGTGATGTTACATAAAGAGACTGTAAGTGCTAAATAACACAGCAAAATTTTTGGACATTTTAAGACTACAATGAAGAAGCAGACAGCAAGATCCCTCGACATGCTGTTACCTATACACCAATCTACAGACCATCATATCCCAGAGTATCCAATCTTCAAAATTATTTATGTTTTTTCATAATTTACATAATGATAAGCATCAAAAGTGTTACAGAGTTTTGTAACAACAAAAACAAGCAGCAGTTGTTTCTGCTCTACTTTTTGTTACATTACATTCATAGTGTATGTAGACTTGATACAGTGGCATTCTGTCTACAGCATATATGCATTGCAGACAGTGGAATTACATCTAGTGTGCATGGCCTTAATACAGATGCATTATGGCTATAGTGTGTAGGAATCTCATAGTGACATATCCTTCAGCTGACTAATCTGGCACTGAAAACCTATCTATAAGTAAATGTCTTAAGTCTGGGCAGAGCAGTGAATACAGATACAGTCCATGTCAGCATACCATTTTGTTGTATGTGTCAGTGTGTTCTATCATATCACAACGCAACAAAGTTTCAGGGTTATATCTAATGTCAAGGTTTCCTACAACTGCAAGTGTACTGGACCACAAGTGTTATTTGCCTACTAGTTGTGTTAATTAGTCATGATTTATGATGCCTGGAACCTGATATTAAAAGCTTGGTAGAGGTTGCCTAATGGAAAGGTATGAAAAGGTAGTACAAAACATATGATGCAGACGTGCAACATGACATAATGACAGACAAGCTGTGCATAATGTTGTGTCACATGTGATGATAATTCCAATTTTATATACCGAATTCAAATAACTCTGCTTCACTGTTCAATTCAGCAGATTTATATCTTAAAACTTCATCTGACATAATTCAGCTAGAATCAACCAATTCCAGAATTCAATCAAAACAAAGATAACAAATACAGTTCAGTGAAGTTCTGACATTTCATATTTTGTGCTGTAATCATAAATCAGTCCTAGGGTTGACTTCCCACATTCTTTCAATGTAAGAGGAAACTCTATGGCCCAGTGGGCTAATGGCAATATAGCAGATTTGTTGAAAATATGAGAGTACACTCTTACCAACACTGGACAAATTTCATAACTAAAACCTATCACACTTACAGCTTTATTTATTCATGCACATTTAACAATTTATTCAATTCTATAATGTGCATGTTCAATAACATTCATTATTGAGTTTGTGAAAGACAGGACATGTGCAACAAACACACACGTCGCTGTCAAAAACATAGTCACCACACCTATTCAAGAAAGACTTGCTCTACGAACAATCATAAAAGTGTATCACTCTTTTGCCTTTGATGTGATCTTACCTAGAAATTAGCCACCACATTGCTTGACATCAGACTTTCCAAAGCCTTTACACTCAACCATCATGATGGAACAAATCACTAACACAGCTCTAGGTAATTAGTAATCACCTGTTCAAGAGTACTATGGGAAATACAGTAACTCCCTGACTTACACGAAAAATCCTTCTGAAGGTTTTTGTGTAAAGTGAACACTGTTTAAGTCCAACAGTGCTTAAACACAATATATTTTTTGGCATTCATGTTAATGAGCAGTTAGAGCAAAAAAAATTATGCGATTATGAAAATTATACAGAAAGCAATCTCAACACAGACACAAAATATGACATACATGTATGTACGATAAAAATGTAGCATAACATAATGTACCATATAACAATGCATTATCATAGATATACTACGTATATGTGTCACATCCAGTACTAATAAAAAATTTAAATAAAAAAAGTATTTGTGTATACATGTAACTGAAACCCATGTAAGTCAGGGATTTAGTGTATAGGTGGCAGAAACCACCATGGAAGAATGGTATCACAGATGAAAAGACAAAATAGATGTGGTGGGGACAGAACTGTGAACTCAGGCCATCAGATGTACAACTGCAGTCTCCACAGCAGGACTCTACAAGTGGAGGATACTACATACCTATGTCTCACATCAGTGTGTCTTCTGCAATGCACAATGCATGATAGCATCCAAATGTGGCACAACACCCAACAGCAGACAATTGGTAAGACTGCATTAACTGTCTTACTCTACTCATATACACTGTGCTCAGTTTTAGAAATAAAATAAAAAAAATATCCAAATGATATCAAGAACGCAGAGTTTTGTAAAGCAGATGATGATCTTTAAATTATCTATACCATGCCTTTGTTATTGCTGCAGTGTGTTCTAAATTAGGATGACCAGAATCGGAGAATAAAAAAGGGACACTTTAAGATGGCAGTGAAAAAGGCTTCAAATGTTTATTATTTATAACAATGATACTTAAAACTGGCAAAATATCACAATGAAACAGATATACTCTATTTATTCCAAACTTCCAAATTAACAATACCAAGTATACAAGTATATGTGTACCACAGAGAACAGGAAGGCTGTGATGGATCCCAAGGCTCACAACTGTCTTTGCCCTATTTTATATTCACAGACAAAATGGAACAACCCTGTTTCAAATTAGATATCTGGTCACCCTACTGTAAAAAGACAAACAACAGATAAAATTGCCATTTGTATAGCCTACACCATTAAATGCAACTAGTTATTACAAACTTCTTGGAAACCATATCAGAGCATCAGACTAAGAGAATATAATAAGAAATGGTGTAAAGCATGGTAATGATATATCTAAAAAAACAACATGGAAAGGAAACCATGTTCAGAGCTCCATACCTCCACTAAATGGTTTCCACATGCCTTCCCCACAAACAAAGATTCAGTTGTGTGCCTCTTAGCTCAGAAACCCGAACACTTGACGCAGTCGTATCTTCTTAATTTATAAACATAGGACCCAGGCAGCTATGCCAGTACAGTCATTAGGCCACAGGCCAGACAAGCCAGGATTTGAATCTTGGAATGGATAAGAGATTTATCTCTGCTCCAGAAAGTCCAAACCTGTTCTGAGGCCCATCCAGCCTTCTATTCAGTGAGTACTGGGGACTCTTTTCCAAGTTGGTGAGGTGTGGGTAAAGCAGCCTGACTGTGAGGTTGACCCCTCACATCCATCTAGTGTCAAATATTAAGAATGAGTGGAGCAATACACCCACTCCCCTTGTACATCTTCGTGGCGTGTATAGGGACAATTTTACCTGTTTAATGTCCAACCACATTTCTGAACCATAAGTAGTCTAAATCCCATACGTATGGCAGATCACAGCCAGTATGGCATCATGGCTAATATCTTCCCATTATAACATACCAGCAATAATTTGTTAACCTTCATCACTGTTTAACGTCTGATCTTAAAGCCATATTTCACTAAATTACTTCACCCTGTACTTTCCCAGATCTCACGTGCTTCCATGTAATATTTCTCATTAAACTCTTCAAACTAAATAATTATCACCCTCACAGTACATTTCTTCAAACATACATTATTGCTAAGGATGATCAAACATTTCAAAATGTTCATAAATTTCAGGTCTTCAGACTGCATTATGAACTTGAAGAAAATTCACTACACACATGAAACAAATTCAATCTGACTGAATGTACTTCCAAACAACTAACTAATTAAAATTTATCCATTAAATTACATCCTGAGTGCTGTTTGACAACTTTTATTAAAACCGTAATACCACTTTCAAGTTTGGACTTAAAAAATATCAGTACACTACATCTTTTGATGAAATGTACAACTGCAAATAAATATATAAATAAATCAGAGTGCAACATGACATTTTTGAACCAGATTACTGGATCCAAAAATTGAAATTGTTATATGTCTTTTTCAAAACTGTCTATCTTGTACTGTCGCATTATTCAGCATGTATGTAATACATAAATATTCAATCAAACACCAACACAGTATAAAAATCAATATGGATAAAAACAGATATATGTTTGTTTCCTTTGTATCATCGAGATCGTATAATAACACAACAGAAAGTGACACCTACATCTAACAGCACCCCCAAAGTCAGCTGACTTGTAAGAGAAAACAAATTGGATTTTACCATAATTATTCATGTACTGTGTTGGTTTCTCATTGAACAACTAAAATTTATTAGTTGAAGATACAGTTTGGACAAATTGCATGGAACTTAGTGAGTAAAATACTTTAGTACAGAAATGTTATTTGAGGCTGTGAGTATTTTTGAAAACAGGTCATCAGCAATAAAAATGAAATGCCCAATGAATTCATGTCTCTCCTGGTGGTAACATGAAACTTGAATAATTTCTGTTACATGATGAGACTACACATTCCCTGGATTTGTGAATGAAAACATGTGGAAATCTGAAGTTTGGTTCAAAGTCCCAAAACACAATGTGGGGACAGTGCCAGTCACCATAAATTCTGTTTGCACATTCCTAATTACAATTATTAATGTATTCAAATATAATTAAAAAACCCAAAAAAATTTACCTGCCACTTCCATTACAGACAGAAAATAAGAGGAAAATATTAGATTAATAATCTGAAACACAGGCCTCCCTTTTCATTAATTATAAAATAATATATTTAAAAACTTTAATTTCATGGATATTTTACATCTACTGTATCTTAATGGAATCTGGTCATTTCTTTAATTGCATTTGAACTGAAAAACACAAGGTGGACAAGAATCATTTCCTTAAGCATCACAGTGCTGTACAATAAGAAACTGGACTCCCCATAATAATATAAACATGATCTACACGATAGTTTAATCCTTGTTTTACTATATTTGTAAGTTTCTTCTAATTTAAATTTCTTTATTTTCTTCACAACCAGCCATTAGTTTTGCATGAAGAGAAGGATCTGGTTCCTCTCCAAACATGTGGAATAATGGTTTGGAATCCACATACCTGTAGCAAAATATCACATTTAAATATGTAAAAATGAGATTAACGATACAAGGTAACTGTTTAGCACACACTGTTTTCGGCTTAGTCTGCTGACATATCCACCACTCCCTTTAATACTGGTATCACAAAGTTAAAATGAGAACACTAATATGACCATCAATGACAATATTTCTTGGGAATACTGCACTATGAGCATTATTTCCACATCAGGACACCAACAAACAAGAAAATATTTCAGTATGTTATTCCTGTGCATGCACTATCAACTGAACTTTTCTACCATGTCACTAGTGTTATCCACAGTGAGTATAATTTCTGCTATCATGTCTTAAATCACATATGGCAGAAGTGGCCAGTTAGATAAGCTTCAGGAGCTGCATTTTTGGTGACATCTTTAGGTAAGAGCCATGTCTCTATTCATCAAGTCAAATATACAGTAGCAACAGTGCACACTGCCTGACAGAAAGCAGCCAGCATCTTCTGTTAGCAACACAAGAAACTAATGCTTTTTGGGAAGCCATCAGAAGCACTGGCAGTCTGCAGGGATGTTGCTTCAGGGAGGGAGGTGCAAGTTTTGTGGCCACCCCTTGCAGCAGAGTCCAAGTGGCAGCAGCAGCCAAATGACCACCTTAAATGAAAAAAATTTGATTTTCTGTGCAAAACAATTTTTAAGTTAATGGGGCAAAGAACAGGAAATTCAACAAACAGTTGTGATTTTTTAAAGTTCACAATTTCTGTCAGGGAAGGTAACTGTGATTGCTCACTCCAGGCACCAAAAAAACCTAGCTATGCCACTGGTGGTGTGCTATACAGTGTTCCTTATGAGAAACTTCAATTACCATTTTTTAAAGGCAAATTGCACAAGCCACACAAGCAACAGGGGTTAGCAGCATATGGCTCACAAGCTGAACTGTGGCCACCCATGGCATATGGTGTATTTCTGTAGAAACTGTTCTTCAGGAATCTCCATATGAAACAATCATAATGATTCAATTCTTGGAAATGCTGACCAGATATGACTTTATGATAAGTGTTGGCTCAGAAAACAAAGAAGCACACTCATCATCTGCAGTCCTGCCCATCTTTTAAAAAAACACATATTCCATATAACCAGAAACTGGAATGCACAAAGATGGATAGCCCACCGTGACATGAAGTTCATATCACATTAACAAAAATTTGTTAGTTGGTTTAAAATTCATTTGTAAGGGGGGTAACAGGTAAATGGACATAAGCATGACATATGAGGAAAACTAAATAATCTGACTCATATTTGTGGAACAAATATCAAATATTATGAACTGGCATGTGTTGGATCAAATTCAGCAGATCGGCTGTCAAACAGTGATTTGAATGCAAGTTGCTTTGTGGTTGCAGTATTATACTGGTACACTGTGTTGTTTGTCGAAAACACAGACAGCAGCTTCTTTAAACACAGAAATGACTGTACTCTTTTAATGAAACTGGAGAAAAATGACTCTGACATTTTCAAAATGTTGTGCAAATTCGAGGGGAAGCAAGTCATCAGAAGCAATGATAGATCTCTGTCTGTCTAGGAACTGCAGATGAATGACAAGGTGGCAAATGTTTTCTGAGTGGCCATTTGGAAGACTGCACAACAAAATATGAATACAGAAATGATAAAAAAATCTCAGCAGTAGGCAACAAATAAGGAACATCTGCTCAGAATTCATAGCTACACTAGTGAAGAAACATGCAGTTTTCAGTTTGACCCAGAAAAAAAGTCTCTAACTGATTAGGACAAAATCTCCAAGACCATAAAAAAAAAGCACAAATTTCAAAACCAAAGATCAAAACAAAGCTACTTTTTTTATATTAAACATATTACCAACAGCAGACATATTCCTCCAAAAGAAGTTCATACTCTACCTTTAGTTTTAAGACAACTAATTCCCACTGTGTTTTAAATAATCAGCAACTTGGGTTTGGACTGACCATATTATCTACCTGATTCTACCTTCAAATTTTGGAATGTTCATAACAGCGCACACATTGACAAACACCAAATAATCTGCCAAGCAAGTAGATATTGAAGTGTGTTATGCAAACTAACAGTTTAATGATACTGTACTTACCTGATATGTACCACATTACATTTCATTAAAAGAAGTACCATGTACGTATCTGCTGGGAAGAATCTCATTCTGAATCAAACATTTGAAGTCATTCACAGCAATGTGATGGGGGGCTGTGCAAGGACTTTCAACAGATAATTTTAACAACACTTCTAGGTATTGCAAAAATCTTAATGTGTCTGTAATGTGAGGTGACCAAACTTCTGTACACTAGTGATAGCTTGATTATTTAATTATTAGACCTTGTAAGCCTACTCTCTCCCCTTATTTTCCTCCCAAGCAATGCAGAAGAGTTCCATTCCAGTCTACTCAATGCTATACTGAAAAGGTGGTTAAAAACTGTTCCACATTGCCTTCAGGAAATTTTGTTAATGAACATAACACACAGAAACTGCATAAGGGTGTAACTTGCCTTTCAAAGCATACACAACTTTTTAAATGATTTGACATGTGATCTTCAGCTTCAAATCCCCATTCACGAACAGGTGTGAAAGCTGTGCTGAAAAACCAGCGCTGAAAAGTAAGGCATTACTAAGAAACACTGATAAAATTTATTAACATGATTATATTTTTAAGAAACAAGGTAAATTTAATATATTACTTGTGATATTTATAAAAATCTTTATAATCATACGTGTATGACATAAATATAAATAATACATAGTCTTTTTAAAATTTTTCTGTCAGCTCCCTAAAAAATGGTGTCAGAAATAACTGAACATAAGGGTAGAAATTATAAAGGATTAAATACCATAAACACAACTAATATGCAAAGGTAAAGCAGTCCCGTTACAGGCCTGGAGTGGCCCAGAGGGTTCCAGGAAGTTAAGATTCCCATATTTCATGACAATGGCACAGTATGGTGGTAAGGTTGTCAGCCTTATGCACCAGCTGCCTTTATCCCCAGGAAATACAACTGGTACTTATTTCTGTTAGAGGCTGAGTCTACCCCAGAGCCATAGTGTGACTGGAAGGATTATGTCACTGAAAAATTCCAATGACACCATCAGGAATCGAACCCATGACCTGCCAGTTTGTAGCATAGTGCCTTAACCACTACGCCACCGTGCACCACCAACTAATGTGTACTATTAAAAATTTATTTGAAGGCAATATATTGCGACATGTTTTGGTCATCTTCAGGCCACCAAGATCATGAAGATGTAGTATCTAGTTGAATTACTTGCTGTTAATAATCAAGCTTTCAATTTTACATTCTGTAAAATACATATTTCTTTCATGCTATCAGTTTCGTGATCATATTTATCATATGGCTGTGTCACTATCACAGTCGTGGTGGTTTGAAAATAATTACAACTTAATATGATTAAAACTGGTAAATTTATAAGACTGACAAAGTTCTTGGAGAGTCGTGATGACTTGAGGATTTGTACTATTTATTGTGCATATAGAATACCTGCTATGCCATTGCTTGATTATGGAGATTGCTTTATTTTGAGAGTTCATATGTTACATGAACTTGTAGACATTGGTACATTTTAGGCATTATATGCATGTTTAACTGTTACGTCTTGTAAATATCATTAGTACTAGTATATGCTGCCTACGGGCTGGATGGTCCGGGGATCGAATCCCGGTGGGGCGAGATTTTCCGCACCAGTCCAGACCGGCCCTGGGGCCCACCCAGCCTCCTGTACAATGGGTACCGGGTCTTTCCCGGGGGTAAGGTGCTGCCGGGGCATGACGCTGACCCCTCACCCCCTTCTAGTGCAGAGGTCTAAAATAGAGTAGAGCTATACCTCTACTCTCCCTAAGGGCCTTTGTGGCCTGTGAAAGGGTGAAACCTACTAGTATATGGCTGATTTCTTTGTCTAGGTTTAGTGTTGTTCCAATTGAGTTTGATATTTCTGTGTTTACTTGTTTAGTTCTAGTGTAAGAACATTAACTTTTTTCACTGTTAAGGAAACACTGGATCTATTTCCAG
>Ga0209628_10002557_pt1 | contig 12419 bp, 10 predicted proteins | sample TergutCu122P4_FD_187285 | JGI IMG/M metagenome (GOLD analysis project Ga0209628, IMG submission 187285) | Cubitermes ugandensis P4 segment gut microbial communities from Kakamega Forest, Kenya - Cu122 P4 (SPAdes) (version 2) | ecosystem: Host-associated > Arthropoda: Insects > Digestive system...
AGGCAACAGAGAGCTACCATTTCGTTCGCACAACGCCATATATTTACGAAGAGAACAGCCAGTACGCTTCAGTGCGTTTAGACCGGCAGGCGGCATTTAAATCCAGTACGTTTTGGTACATTAGGGCCGGCAAAGGGTTAAGGAGAGAAGTTTCAGAGAATGATTTGCACAGTAGCTGGACACCTGTCACCTCCCCTTACCATACAACACAAAACACAACACTGGTGTAATGTCTCCATACATTCCCATTCATAACAATGAACGCCACACATTTGTACCTTCTGTCATTTAAAAACTGAATATATGTATGTTTTAAAGTTCTCACAGTGACAGAGTTCAATAAAATCTTGGGCTAACAGCCATGTCAGTTCAAACACACTGGTGTGCCAGAGACTCTGCGTAGGGTAATGAGATATCTCAGTGCCCTAAGGATAGAAGCAAAGGTGGGCTGTGTCTGTGGCTCAGTATCCTGAGGATGGAAACACTGTGTGTGTGAACTATATGACATGGCTGTTGACCCAAGAAGATGTTATTGAATATGTGTATATGTGCATGCACACGCTAATAAAAAGTGAACCGTAATTCTTTAACGTGACTTAGAACTACTGTTATTGAAACAGAAAAAAGTTTGTTTAATTTGGAATTTTTGTTTGTATAAAATCATTTTCAGAGACATGAATGAGAATTGAAACATTTGATGTTATTTCTGTCTGAATTATTTAATTAACCCTTCATTGGTGCTGGGGTTTAAATTCCAACTGCTGCGCAGGATGGAAGGGTTTTTAATGTATAATGCCCTTCAGTGCATTCATGACCATACGGTGCAGCGAGGCTGGCAGGACATGAAGAGTTAAAGGTCCATATAGGTCACTGAGGCCAGCGTTGCAGGATAACTTAAAGCAGCCTACCGGTAGAACATTGAGGTCTACTAGGATGTGATGCTGGGTCACTGGGCAATTTGTGTCCAATGTTTCAAGTGAGTGTAATGCCTTCATGTTCAGTGTCACATAGTCTCATTGTACTTCTTGACCCCCAAGAGGAGGCACTACCATCCCTCTAATATCAGGAACCACTCACCCAATGACACAGCAGCACATCTCAGCAGGCTGGAGTCTTCAGCAGCTCTACTGTGAGAAACTAAAATCTGTTTCGGAAGTATGAAGTACAAACTCTCGCTCTGTTCTAGGCCCTCCTGTATAATGAAATTGGATGTGTTGCTGAAAGGAAGAGATGTGCTCTAGAATTTCGACACCTGGATGAGCAGTACCCCACAAAACTTACCACAACATTGCTCACACATTTGTAGCAGGAAGTGTAGTGCTTCAAGCATGTAACATGGAGAAAAACATTTCCAATTCAAGAATAAAAGCTGTGAAGTATTTAAACTGTGATCCACAGTGTGTATGCTGGTACTGGGGTACGGTTAGAGTGCGGGCACAGAGCTTGATCAAACATCTGTGCTTGTCATAATATGATACTTGTTTGTGGAAATATGTACTGTTTTAAATATTTGGATTTTTTTTTAACTTTGTAAGTAATAAAATATTTCTATGTTCTGTGGAATACTGATGTCCTCACATTCATACTAGCTGCTAATTATAGCGCCTACTATAAGTCTCTCAGAGCTGACACTTAATTAAACAGCTGTGGTAGTTACTGCAGGTGCTCAATGATCTGTCATTCAAAAACATCAGCCAATAAGCAAATGAAATTGCTCTGAATTTAATATACTGTATACTTCTGAACAAAAGCACACAAGATAAGTAACTGACCGCTTTATCAGTAAACTTCATGCTGGTCTAAGCCATGTAGCGATGTGCCCACATCCAGGCTGATTTGAGGCACACGGCTTCCTGAAAATGGCATGGTGTGTCCTGGTACCTCCTCCTTGATCATGGTACCCTCAGCATTAAATTCATGCTGCACACATGACTTCCAACCTCACATTCACTTTGATGTTTCCCTGCCCAGTTCATATTTGCAGTGTGTACATTGATTAACATACAGGCAAACAAATTACAGGAGTAAATAGACTGCACACAAAATGGCAACAGCATAAACATGAAGAAATGTTACCACACTCATCTAGGCAATTTAGGACAAGAACAGATATACAAGAAACATGCTAGCCTGTTCTAGAATGTTGCCAATTTTATGTGACATCAACATAAAATGCATGCTCAAGATGCTACATGCAGTTCTATGGGAATCCATTTTATCATGAGCGGACGGCAGGTAAAGGTTTGAATATAGCATAAAGACATAGCAGTTGATGCAGGTTTGATGAAGCACAGAATGTGTACGAAGTGAACGGCCAATAGCAGTGTACGAAGGAGAGCATGTTGGTGGTCATATACAAATGGAATTGACATTCCCAAAAATATTGGGTAAGGTGTGCGATATGTTAAGATTTTTTGTGTCATTAATGTCAACATTAAATGACAAATCATGAGCAACATACACAGGTCATGACCATAGTCAGGAATATGTATTGAGGATTATAATTAAGTAACTAGCTAAAATGTTTGTGGTTTTTTTATATTTGGTGGCTAAAACGTTTAGCAGTTTTATGGAAACAATTTAAAATATTGAAGAGTTTTTTGGAGAAACAAGATGGTGGTACACATTTCATTACTAACAGATTAAGCCAGTAATGTGCAACTTGGAAGAGGAGAGGATGAAAATTGTTGTTGGAAGTGCATATCTGAAATAGGCACATTAATGGGTAAATTGTTCAAGTGTCACAAATTGAAATGTAATGCCTTCACAACAGAGTAAACCCACAATGCTATTAATAACTTTCATAAATAGTGGGACCCTGAGGATATTCTGAAATGGATTGAAATATGTATGGCTGAGTAAATGACAGAAATTACTTGGTTGTAATACACTAATGTACCATTGGAAATGGATAGAAATGTACAACCATGTGTAGGTGTGAAGACTGCTGTATAGTGCAGAAACATGTTAACCAGAATTTTGTAGGAATTTATTGCTTCCATCTTCAGGGTACAAAATTGCTCCTATGAGTATTAATGCAGCATGATCATGTGCAGCATTTGTAACGTTACTGGGCTACATGGTATCATGCCCCAGAAGGCAATAACAGCCTTAACAGTTGCTGTAAGTACATTGGTGACCCCCTGCATATCTGAGACTTGAGTAACCAACTGAAATATTTCAACATCTGGCAGTCCTTTGTGTTTGGGAGGCCCTGAGTTCAGACATTGTCTTTTTTAGTTTCAGCAGGCAGATGCTGGAATGGTACTGTAAACACACATATTCCAGTTCAACAATCATATTACTGAACTCTACATAATCTGATCTACTGACAGCATCATCAAATAAATCCATAGTAAAAGAATAATAATAATCATCATAATGAAGATGAGGAATGTTTGGCCCTCTTGTTGAGTCCTGCTGGCATGATTCATCAAATGTATTGTACATTTGACCATATGCCTTGTGTGTTCTGTGCAAAATTGTGATTAATGCTGATCTGACATTTAAGTTATCTAAAATGACTTTGTTTCTTCTGGTGTCATTCCATGTATGTTTTGTATTTTACCCCATAAATTTCATTTCTGCAGCAGCAATCATTCAGGGTTATAAGTCATCATGACTTTTTCTTTTTGTGTGTGTATGGCAACTGATATTCCATATTTTATATTGCATACATAATTTGTGAGTTTATACTTTTAAATTCAATTCATAAGCAGCTATGTGTTACTGTTTCATCATCTGCAGGAAGTGTTTCCCCATACTTTTAATTATTTTGAAATATATAAATTTTTCCCAGTCATAATATTAAATGTGCAGATTACAGAGGGCAGCACCAGTGGAATGTATATACCGTGATTTATCCTTCCTTACTGAAAGCAATCTTCCGAATATGTATTACCAGTACATCTTTCATTTGGTGAGTTAAATAATCGAAATAGTGAATTTGAGATCACGGCAGGTATAGTTTACAAATGTACAGACAGTGTCGTCAATCACAAAAATCATTGTTATGAAAGAAGATACTTTCCGTACCTTTGTCTATTTATATGACACAAGGATGTCACATTTAAAAGCGGGTATAGTTTTTTACGCAGAAAGAAGTATCTGTAGCTTCTGAAATGTATCTCATGAAGTCCCAGCTCTCTATGATAATTCTAACAGTATGAAATTGTTGAGGTAACATTTAATCCCAAACTTATCGCCTGTTGAAGTTCAAAATTGCCAATTATGTACCTGAAATAGACACGTTGAAACACAACTGTAACGCTACAAATTACGTAGACAGGACCGCCGAGAACTGATTCGGACCGCGGTGAAACAATTATTCGCCCCCTTCATCCCCCACACCAACAAGGGTGTACCAATTGAAAATCGAAACGCGTTATCGCTTTGTCGAATATATGGATTAATGCTGCAGTTATTTATTACTTTCCTTCTTCGTTAAACATTGTGTTATGCATTGAGAATGACGTTTGTACCGACCATAGATGGAACATTATGCAAAAATGTGTTGAACTCGATGTATATTTTAATAGCTATATTTTGCATGGAAAAGGCTGTTGTAAGTCTGGGGTTCGTAGTAACTCAGAAATGGTTTCGTGTTCGGCAGACAACCTTGGAAGAGGAATTTTATGTTCAGCAAGAGCAAGGAGAGAACCTCAAATCTCGCTACTTTTGAAGAGAACTGTACTTCACCCGCTACGTCCCTAATCCAATGTAGTTCATGTGTTGCGTCTCGTTACCTACAGATAGCACAAGTCAACAATGATCTGTTATGGCGGCCATGAAGGTTACCTGATGTGTTGTGGTGGATTTATCAAGGTATATGTAGCTATTAATTTATTTACAGCAGCAGTTTTCATTGTTAATGCTATTGGCTGACCTGTTTTAAATGTCGCGTGTTTACGTAATGCATACAAGTAGGGTGCTTGTCGTAAAGTGTGTGGTTTTCTGTGGTGGGCCGGAATGATTTCGCTATAGAAAGTGGTTGTATCCATATCCGTGACAAGAGCAATGCCTTAATCACACTGCATATATGCACCCGAATACTTACATGATTACGATAGTTCTTTAGTTATTATAGGGAATGTTATTTAATACTCTGATGAGTTAAGTTGCGATGTATTTAACAATCATTTTTGCGTTTTTGGGCAGGTCGTTCACGACCAACGTTACGATGAACCATTTTCTGCACAACCACGTGAGGTCAACATCTGTTGCAGTGTATTCTAAAACATTTATTTATTTCAGAATGCCAATCCAGGCGCCGCAGTGGACTGAGTTCCTGTCGTGCCCTGTGTGTTGCAATGAATTTGATCCCACCTTACGTAGTCCAATCAGCTTAGGGTGTGGACATACAGTTTGCAAGACATGTCTTTCAAACTTGCACAGGAAACAGTGCCCGTTTGACCAGGTGAATTGAACTAACAAATGGTACAGTGCTTAACATTATCACTTCAAAGTGCAGGAATGCACAAGCAGGAGAAAATAGGTTTCTTATTAGGGAATTAAAAATATTGTGTGCCAAAGCAGTGTAATGTTTACCTGAGACCTATCACAATAAGTGGACTGGCGTGGTTTCATTGGGTTAATGAACAAACATGCTGGTTCCAATTCTTAATAGCAGGCCAGTTATTGTCCCAAAGATAACCTTGTTTGCAGGCTTGAGTTTTCAGAGAGATGTGGGTCACTGTGTATGTAAGATTACTTCTGTCAGATATTTTTCCTTTTTTACTCTGTAATGTCCAGTACCAGGAGTTTAAACACTGACCGTCTAATATCTATAGTGTAATACCATTCATCTGTCAGGCTTCAATGCAAGAGTATTTGAAGTTATTCAGGATCATTAGTGAATTTCTTAGCTCTTCTGTAAATGTGGGCCAAGTAGTACTGCAATGATCTGTATGTGCTGTTGTGATCATGACAACTGCTTTGTTACCATGGGAAAGTTTTTAAAATAGTTGTACTTTTGTGTGACAAGTAGAATTCTGTATTGTGGGATGTGATACCACATAGACTGGTAGAAATTTACCATAATTTTAAAGTCACCTACCTTGTCCATTGTCAGGGCAGAAGAGGCAGTAGGTTACTCTGAAACCCTGGTAAAATATTACCAGGCTGCACAACATCACATCCCAGAAAACTGTATCCTTCATAGTCATGACTGTGACAATCAAAAATCTGATCCAAGGTAACATTTTCATTTTCAGACAAGCATCAATACTGACATAGAAAATCTTCCAATCAACTTTGCATTACTGCAGTTGGTAGGTGCTAGTGTTCCTGACACTGAAGGAGGTGGAAGTATAAAGCATCTCACAAAGGAGGACTTGAAAAATTATTTGCAGGCAAAAAAATGCATAGAAGAATTAGCTTTATATCTGAAACCATTTTCTTCAGGTGAGTAGGCAAATCAAAAGATTTCCTGCCTCTTTCTTTGCCTGTAATGTTCTTAATTATGTGTTCACACATTTATGTGGGTGTAAATGTGTCATTGTTATTCTTGGTTTAATTAGTGGCAAATAATGAATTGGGAAGGTTGTGGAAGAAAGTGGTTATACCCTAATTTGAGGTGCTATTCTGTCATTTGTCCAGACATAATGTTACATTGTTATGGTATGGTGTACACCTTCCTAACATGCTTGAACTATTGTTAATAGGGTTTATTGGCATTTATATTAAACATGTGTTAGTGTGCAAGCCATAAACAGTTATGTGAATAACCAGTTGCTTAGTACGGCTGTATCAAGTGCTAATTTTATTCACCATCACTTCTGTTGATAATGATTGAGAGAGAGATTTGATGAGGAAAGCTGCATAAAAGAGTAAACTTAAAACATCTTTCACTGATTGGCTTTCTCTAGTTAAATCTGTGTAAGAGAAGTGAGCACTGAACTGATAATATAAGAATATGGGAGAATTATGGTTTGTGGGTGCTGTGGTTATAAACTGCGTGTTCAGAACATGCAAAGTGAAGTGAGGAGGGGGTGAAACTTCATATTCTTATATTTTAACTGCCACGTTTTGAAAAGGACTGCTGTATGTTGAGAATAAAATGTTGTAAACCATCTAGCAGCGTAAAGTTTTTCTGTACGTGAGATAAAACACTGTACTGATGTTGTGTGGTTGTACAGGCAATGGCAGTGGAGGCATGAGTGTTCTGTCCAGACCAATGCAACGCAAATTGGTAACGTTGATCAACTGCCAACTGATGGAGGAGGAGGGGCGGTCCCGAGCGATGCGGGCAGCACGATCTCTTGGGGAGCGAACTGTGACAGAGCTCATTCTGCAGCATCAAAATCCACAGCAGCTGTCAGCCAACTTGTGGGCTGCAGTTCGTGCCAGAGGTTGTCAGTTTCTGGGTCCAGGTATGTTACAGTGATTTTAATGACTTGTGTTAATTTCATACCATTGGTATGTTTTTCTGTAAAGCTTCTTATGACCTTGTTTGTGTCAGGCACCTGGCACCAGGTTTGGCCCAGCTTGAAAGAGCATTGCCTGTATTCTGGACACACACAAGACTGTTTAGTCTTACTGAACATAGATGTTTTGCTGCATTGTCTAATAAACTTGTCCCACCACTTGGCATTTGATCCCATTCTTTTTATGGTCGTTTTCTTCTTCAGGTTTGTATTTCTTTACTTCCCCTTCTTCTCATATATCTCCTCCGGTTATGCCTGGATCTCCAGTCTGTGTCTCCCACCATTCCACACCACAGTTTACAGTATGATGACATTTAGCAACATGTACTCTCTGGTTTTAAACACTGATATTATACCACATTTTTCAGCAATGCAAGAAGAGGTTCTGAAGTTGGTTTTGCTGGCTTTAGAAGATGGTTCTGCTCTGTCTCGGAAGGTTCTGGTCATGTTTGTGGTCCAGAGATTGGAACCACATTTTCCACAAGCTTCTAAAACCAGCATTGGTCATGTGGTTCAACTTTTGTACAGAGCATCTTGTTTTAAGGTAGGGCATAACATTTGAAGTTACTTATACAGTTGAAGTTGAAATAATAAATGACGGAGTCACAGTGCTAAGGTAAATATTAATACTTCAGAGTCTGCCTGTTTGTAATCACATGGTACCTCTTCCGCATTCTGGGTTTGCACAGAGACATTTACCAAGGAACAGCGTGTGTTCACAAGACAAGAGTTGTGTACATTTTTGTGTTGCAGTACTTCACTATAGGTTAGCTTTGTATAACCGGGCATTGTTATAATGCTGAATGAGGAGTCCCTTACAAAATGAATGTATGTTCTAAAAGTCTGAGAATATCTGCCTTGATGTTCCAGATAGAACTGCCGGTCCCTTATTTATCCTCCTCATGAGCAGTGACTTTGTATTTGAATTGTAGGTGTCAAAGAGAGAAGGCGATTCATCTCTGATGCAGCTAAAAGAGGAATTTCGTACTTATGAAGCTCTGCGACGAGAGCACGATGCGCAGATTGTACAGATTGCAACTGAAGCAGGTCTGCGCATTGCTCCAGACCAGTGGTCAGCCTTACTGTATGGTGACACAGCACATAAATCACATATGCAAAGTATTATCGACAAACTGCAGACACCACAATCATTTGCACAGTCAGTGCAGGAACTGGTGATTGCTTTGCAAAGAACAGGGGACCCCGGAAACCTGTCAGTACTTAGACTGCACCTCGAGCTCTTGGCTGCCATTGATCCAAGTCCAGGTACGGTTCATTAACCCTCCTGTTCAGTGAGCACATAAGATTTGTGCTTTCAGATTATGTGGGCAGGTTAGAACCGTCACTTTACTCCAGCAGACTGAGCAATATTTTATAAACTCAGTACAGTAGTGTCTTGATTTTGTAAACATCAACTACCCCAAACCTATCATATAGTTCTAAAATGCACCAAGGGATGGTAACAGTAATCTAGGAAAACTTACCATATTTCTCGGCCCATAAGACACACCGTGATTTTTTCGTTAGAAATTTTAGAAAAAATAATGATGAATGTATTTTAATTTTAGTAATTTATTGGAAGAAAACAGGATTGTTAAATACCAAAATTAGCAACCATAATATAATTTATTCATCATAGAAACCCAGAAAATCATCATCACTGCCACTAAAATCATCTTCATGGTTGTTTTCGCTATCTCATGATAAAGATGTTGTATAATAGATGTAGGGGTATTTATAAGTTTGGAAATAACACTTACCCTTGGCGCATGAGACGCAGGTCGAATTTAGGTCACATTTTTGGGGGAAAAAAGTGCATCTTATGGGCCGGGAAATACGGTATATGTAAATAATAAGTGAATATAATCTGCCAGCTGTGCACAGCTGTCAAATTACAAGCATTACATTATGCAGAATATCAACAGTGTGTTAAGAATGCTGTCAGTAGCACGGTAGCTGTATAACAGTATCAGACATTAAGATGATCAGTGATCAGTGGACAGTGGACAGTGAATTGGAGAGGGTATGGAAGGAAGTGTTCATGGCCTAATATGACGTACTGCACTGAAGTTTTCTTGGAGGGACTGAGGAATATCACAAAAACCATTGCCATCAGGGCAAGTCTGTTTCAAGGTGTGAGTCTAGGGCCTTCCATACATGAAGCAGGAGAGGTATGCATCCAACCGTGACGTTTTGTAACATGTAGAATTCATACCGTTTTTGTGGTTTTAGTTTCCATGTTTGGCTGTGTTGGCCCACTCTTATTTGTCATATTTATCAACATTGCCCTGTTTCTGGTGACTGCATTCAGTTCTTCATTGTGCATACCAAGATGTGGTTTGATAGGTTACCAGAAGTGAGGAAGTTCAAAAGACCATAACAGGGCCCTTGGAGATAGAACGTTGTTACGATGTCCGCTTCATATCTGTCTCTCTTTCTGTTTGCAGTGCAATAGTAGCAAGGTGACTGTAGTTGTGTAGTTGTGTGGGCTGCGAATTGGTAGTCCATTTTAATTTGTGACAAGTCAGTGCCCTCTTTTGATAGAATCCAGCCCACCAACATGGTGTGAGTGTTGTGACGCTCTGGAGGCAGTAAGGATTGTGGTCACTGGACTTGTAGAATTCATCCAGCATCACGGTAGCCGCAAACTGCAGGAGCCTGGACACGCGCACAATGCGAAGTACAAGACCAGTATGTGCCGAGACCTGACACTCAAAGGGAGCTGCCCACGTGGGACCAACTGCACCTTTGCACACTCTGAAGATGAACAGGAGAAGTAAGCACTAAAGTTCCTGTACTTCAGTCATTTCTGCAGTCGGTGCTAAATCTTGTCTCTGGAGATAATTTGCAAGTTGAGAGCAGAGGTGGAACTTTAAATGTAAACCATCGTGTCTAGAGACTTGCAGGTCATGGACTCATTCACATTATCTGGGTTGTTACATACCTGTTATATTTTACCCAAATATAAGACACCCAACCCTGTTCATAAGGTTACCTCTTCCCTAGTTTTCCAGCATTTAATCACATGTCCTTTCCCAAAGCATTTTGATGATGGCAAATGGCGTGACAAAATGACTGCTGGACTGACCGTAAGGTGACAGTGCTGCTGCTGCTGCTGCTGGCACAAACTGCCACCACTAGATGTCAATAGTGTAGGGTCTGCTGAGTCACTGACTGCTTGGAATTAGGTGTAGCACATGCTGTTGTTGAGTAATGTCTTGTTGTGTTCAATATTGTGTTGCTCAATTTATGATTTTGGTATCCTAGAAATTGGCACAACTGAAAGAAAAATGTGACTACATCAGACTTTAAGTGGAAAAAAAATGCTGTGGAAGCTGTCAGAATGTTGAAAGTAGCTCTTGGATGGCAGGCATTGGAGAGAACACAGGTTTCCAAGTGGTTTTGCATTGTCTGTGGTGTGAACTGTGCTGAAAGTGCTGAAAGCTTGGGTTGTGTAACGACAGTAAAACGGATGAAGTTGTGGATTGAGCGAAGGAACTTATCCTCAAAAGCAGAGAAGTCACTATATTTGAAGTTACTAGCATGTTGGGAATTTAATTTGGGTCAGTTTAGAGTATTTTGAAAGACATTCTGGACATGCATCAGATTGTTACCAAGTCTTTGTACTGCACTTGCTCACTTTGCTTTGTGTGTGCATGAATTTCTACAAACAAAATGACTGTCATTCCACACTCTCCCCACTCATCATTTTGAACCCATGTGACTTCTTTCTTTTTCAAAAACTCAAATGGCTTAAAAGGAAGGAGTTAACTGATATCATTAGGATTAAGGCACAATTGCAGGACATACATGCTGAATTTCAAACACTTTAGTTTACGAAAATGCTTCAAACTGTAGCATGTTTGCTGGGCTTGCTGTGTTAATTTCCAAGGAGACTGCTGTAAAGGGGACAGCACTGATTAGATGGTAAGTGTTGTTGTGGAGAAGTAAATTCCGCCTGGAAATTATTTGATCTCACTGGATGTAGCACACTAGGTGTGTGGAATGTATGAATTTTGGTACACAAAAAACATAATTTTTTGGGAACTTATGTTTTTTGTTGAATATAAGGTGTTGGACAAAGTCTAGAAACCAAGCTGTCCCACATGTTGTTTCCTTATGTTATTCAGTGTTCTGTAGTCAAATATATTACACTTTTCAGAGTGCCATGTTAGTACAAACAGTAAGAGACTCAGAATACATCACTGTTCTTTATGAAACTGAACATCTTGGCATGTAGGCTAGTATTATGCTTTTGAAGGATACAGAATTAGATAGCTGAATGCTATAGTAATTCTGCTTTCTGCTTCAGGTATAGAGCAAAAAACAGGAAGGCAACTACCAGAAATAGCACCGGAGTGAGCAAGAATCAGGATGTGGGGAACAAAGAAGGACAAACTGGTGACTTTCATAACAGTGACAAAGTGTTTGTTCAGACTGATGATCTGCTATATTCTACAACTACACCAACGATCACTCCATCTGCATTTGAGAATTCTGTGTTGAGAGAAGGTATGTTGCTGTAGTACATGGTACTATGAAGCTAATGTTGCAAGAAGTCATGATGCTGTAGTTTGTGTACATGTGACAGTAGGACAACAGTATAGAAAGAACATGTATAATTGTAGTTGACATTATATTGTACAATTGTGTAGCAAGCCACTCTGTGTTTTCTTGTGTGTGTGTGTGTGTGCAGGCTATCTGACTGCTCCGCCAGTGCCATCACCTGTTGTTCGACCTCCAGCAGGGAGACTAGAATATGGATCTTATCCTGTAGGTGGCAATCAGTCAACATCTATATACCAGCCTTCTCAACAGCAGATGTTTGCACCTACACCAGGGACATTCACTCCAGATGTCTACAGGTAGATTCTGTTACTGGCACCACATTCTGTTACTGGCACCACATTCTAAAGAAAGACACATGATCTTCTTGTTCCTGAAGGGTTCTGATGTGTGTACATGGTTTGTCCCAAAATTAAGTGTACTGATTTT
>Ga0209628_10002559_pt1 | contig 12414 bp, 8 predicted proteins | sample TergutCu122P4_FD_187285 | JGI IMG/M metagenome (GOLD analysis project Ga0209628, IMG submission 187285) | Cubitermes ugandensis P4 segment gut microbial communities from Kakamega Forest, Kenya - Cu122 P4 (SPAdes) (version 2) | ecosystem: Host-associated > Arthropoda: Insects > Digestive system >...
CCTCTCCGTTACCTACAACAGTTTCGGCGGCATGGGGCTGCTGGGGATGAAATGGAACTTGACCGGTTTGTCGGCGATTACAAGATGCGGACAGGTTCCGTATTACGATGATGGAAAAATAACGGCAATACAATTTAATGTTGTAGCGCAGCTGTTCGGCGGCGATAGAATCACCGCCGAACAGAAACTATCTGACACTGAGCGGGGTGCCGGTGGCTTTGGAAGTAGTGGTATCTAAAATCATTCTTACTTCTTTTTTGGCTGCGCCGCACCATACACCCAAACATTTTTCTCCGGTATTACACCGGATATTAGAAATAATCGGCGTGGGGGAAAAAAATGGGTTTTGTCCATAAGTAAGTTCATCGTTAGCACTTTGCCAAAACCGATAACTCTCTTCATCTATTCGTGCATATTTCATATCTACCGTATCTCCTATTCTGTAATTACGCCGTAAGAAACGACGACGCTCCTTGTCATCCATTTCAGGCATAAAAACTGCAGAGGCAGCCCCCCGCATAATCTCATAATTAAAAGATATTCCTTTAAAAACGGAATTATCAAATGCCGCCGGAAGCGAGGTAATCCATAACCGGTCGGAAAACTCTTTGCCGTGCACTTTCACTTTAAATTGATAATAATTCCCTGCATTCCCATTATCCGTCATCTTGATACGCAAATTGGCAGCTGTGTCAATTTTTGATTGCCCAAAGCGAGGCACAAAACTTACACTATCTATATCAAAAGTGTCCAATATTTTTGTTTCGGATGTATAAATTTTACCCTCATATTCAACTCTTAATTTATATGAAGTATTGAGTTCTCCTACTATGTTTTGTGTTGAATAAGCATAAAACAGGGGGTATTCGGGATGGGGTTGCAATATAGGATTCATAAAAAGTTCTTCTTCTTCACCTTTACTTGATGAAACAAAAACCCGTGCGTCTTTAATCAGTACTTTATTCCACAAAATTTCTAAAGACATGGTAGAAAAAAAGGGTATGCTTTTACATAGCGAAACTATAGGGTATTCCCCATTTTCAATATACCCTTCCAGTACAATTTTATCATAATAATCAGGCGCTTTTACCTCTATCTCCGTTTGGCAACCAAAGAATACAACAAGTGAGAAAAATAGAATCACGGTTTTTTTCATATAAAAATTTATCACTATTTCTTTAATGCTCTGTAAATTACATATCCTCCAAAGAGGATAGCCAAACCCAGAATAGTATAAGATATTTCTTTGCTATATAATTGGATGAGGTCCTGTTGTCCGTGGGCAAAGTATCCTAACAAGGCAAGAATGGTATGCCAAATAAAAGCGCCTAACGCAGTATAACCAATAAAAGGTCTCATGTTCATTTTTGCCAAACCGGCAGGAATGGAAATAAGATGTCGTATCCCCGGAATAAGTCTGCCGATGAATGTGGAAATACTCCCATTCTTTACAAAATAATTTTCCGCTTTTTGTACTTTTTTACGATCCAATAAAAAAAGTTTTCCTGCTTTGGTTTCCACAAACCAATAGATAAACGGACGTCCTAAAAGCAGGGCTAAATAATAGTTGATACAAGCCCCTATTATCGCTCCCAGGGTAGCAAAAAAAATGACTAAAGAAATATTAATCCATTCATATTCAGTTATATACAAACTTTTATTTTCAGGATTACACGCTTGATATGCAGCCGGCGGGACTACCAATTCCGAAGGAAGCGGAATAAATGTACTCTCAATCGTCATATATAAAGTAACGGTAAAGGGATTTAAATTTTTCAAATAAACCTGAATTGTTTTTTCGAAAAAAGATTGTTTTTTCTCATATTTGGGAATAGAATCCACTTTGCATTTTGCCGACAAACTCGAGATACAAAATACTGAGATTAAAAAAAATAATATTGTTATTAGAAAACGATTCATAAATATTGGTTTAAGATTATCCCAAATGGAGATTATGTCCCATTTTGTCTTGTTTTGTTTTTAAATACTTATAATTATCGCATTTGGGGTCAACGATAATGGGGAGGGTTGAAATAATTTCTATTCCATGTCCGCATAAACCTATTCGTTTCAAAGGGTTGTTAGTAATAAGTTGAATTTTAGTTGCGTTCAAATCTCGGAGTATTTGTGCTCCCACTCCGTAGTCTCGTTCATCTGCTCTAAAACCGAGTTCCAAGTTGGCTTCCACAGTATCTCGTCCCAATTCTTGAAGATGATAGGCTTTCAGTTTGTTTACCAATCCAATACCTCTCCCCTCTTGGTCCATGTACAAAACTAATCCTTTTCCTTTATTTTCAATCATTTGCATTGCAGTATGCAGTTGGTCTCCACAATCGCACCGGAGTGATCCGAGGATATCTCCTGTAACGCAAGATGAGTGAACCCGTACCCTCACTTCCTCATCTTTTTCCCATTCTCCTTTTTTCAAAGCCAAATGCGTTAAACCATTGTTTAATTGTGAATAAGCGATGAGTTTGAACGTTCCCCATTTTGTAGGCAGAGTAACCTCTGCCTCTTTGTGAATTAAGGTTTCTGTTTTAAGGCGATAAGCAATGAGGTCTTGAATAGAGATGATCTTTATATCAAATTGTTTAGCAATTTTTATGAGTTCGGGCAAGCGTGCCATGGTTCCGTCTTCATTAATAATTTCGATGAGTGCACCGGCAGGATAAAGCCCTGCAAGCCGTGCCAAATCCACAGTAGCTTCGGTGTGTCCGGCACGAACCAGTACGCCGCCGTCACGCGCCCGCAACGGGTTGATATGTCCAGGACGACCAAAATTTTCCGGTTTCATTTTTGTATCGGTTAGTGCTCGAATAGTAGCCGCTCTGTCGAACATAGAAACACCTGTGGTACAACCGTTTCCAAGTAAGTCAATCGTAACTGTAAAAGGAGTTCCATGCAAGGATGTATTGCTTAAAACTTGCATTTCAAGGTCCAGTTCTTTGCATCTTTCAGCGGAAATAGGGGTACATAAAACGCCGCGGCCGTAGCTCATCATAAAATTCACCTTTTCGGGAGTAATTTTTTCAGCCGCAATGATAAAATCACCCTCATTTTCACGATCTTCATCATCTACCACAATCAAAAACTTACCGGCTTTAAAATCTTCTAAGGCTTCTGTAATTGTATTTAACTTGAATTCCATATTATCTAATTTCCACTTTTTTAATACTCCAATTATACGTTTCAATATTTTTATCAGGGGCCTTGTATCGGAACGCTATTCTAAAAGTATTTGCGCCAATGGATGAAAGAGGTAATTTATTACTCCATGCAAATAGCGGAGGATAATGGTCAATTTTACCTAATTGTTTCCATTCGGAAGCATTAAAAGTAGTTGAGGTTGAGGTGGTATAATAAACCCAATACGCATCCGAAACTGCATTTGACACAGGAAGTTGATGTTCAATGTACAAATTTCCCTTATTAAAATCGGGAACCGTTATCACAGGAGAAATAAGCCAATCGTCCATAGCGGTTTGATAGGCTTGATACGCTTGATTTCCTGCATGAAACATGGAATAATTTCTAAATATCCATTGGGTATTTCCTAATAAAGATTGGTTGTTCCATTTTCCTTCTCCCAATGGATTGGTTGTGAAATCAAAAGTAATATCACTCACCGTTTCAATATCTTCTTTCGTACGGATCATGAATTGAAAAGTACTTCTATAAAGGGTTAGTATTCCGGTGAGATTGTATTTTTTCTCCTCGATAATCATATTTCTGAATTTAGCAAAGTTTGAAGTACGAACCGTAACTTCTTGTTTATTTCCATTTGCTAACGGTACATAGATTTTCCATTCGGTAATAAAATCATTAAATGCAATGGGCTTTCCTATTGCAATATCCTGAAAAGTAACACTTTCCAAACGGACTAACTTATTGATATCCTTATTGGCATTATTTTGAATTGAGAAATCTATTTCATCATTGGTTAAGGGTTTGGGTAAATTTTTCAGACTGGGTAATCCATCTTTAATAATATACTTATCAATAAACAGGGAATGGATACGTCCAACTTGATTTCCATTGTAAATCCAACCGATTTGGGGCAGGTAATTATAATCGCCTATTACCAGTCCTTTGCAAAGAAGAACAATTTTTTGCCCGACAGGGTAAAAATTGTACAATCCCGGCATATCCAACTGCAATTCTACACCGCCTGTAGAATCTTGAACCACCATTGATTTATAGTAATTTCCACCTTCGTCGGAACTTACTACAACCGCCCGAATATAGCGCAAATAGGTGTCATTATATTTAACGAGTGAATCTGGGGGAGTTCCGGGGGTATGTTTTCCGATTACATTCTTACTATTAATCCAATATTGTCGGGCTTCCGAGTCGGGTGGCTTAATCCAATCTTCTGCTTTAAATTCCGGTTCTTTCCATTTTTGGCAACCCAAAAACAAAATGATACTTAAAAACAACGTTGCTAAAATTTTCAATTTCATAGGAATATTTTTTTATTTGTAATGTAATGATCTATTATTTGTATTTTTTTTAATTTTTTATCTTAAATGCTAAGCACGAATTATTCATCTCTAATAAGCGTTTGCCTTAAATGCAATATTCAGAATATACCACGTGGGATATTTATCGGTCGTTTTGTATTGAAAAGCAATTTGCAGATTTGGGTTTAAGATAATTTTTTCATCTAATTTGAGCATTGCCTCAACATTTCCATTTAGTGGTTTAAAATCCAGACGTTCCCAATTCGTTCCGTCAATCGTGTATCGTACTTGTGCGTTATTCTCCATTTCTCCGATGATTCTGTATGTAAAAACGAGCGCTACATTTTTTTCTCCTGCAAAATTAAGTTTTGGAGAAATGAGCCAGCATTCCGTATCATTCCCTGCCGGAGGTTGAATTTTTACATATTTACTATCCGCAAAATATATCCAGGGATCCCTTCCTGTAATTTGTCTGATTGTCCATTCCGGCATTGGGTTGGTAACCATGTCGTAAATTTTGAGAATTTTAACTGAAGGGGGGGGGTGCACATCATTCGCACTACGAATAATGAGTTGGTGCGTATCGGCGAACTTGGTTAATAAACCTTCAATATTCAAAGTTCCGGTAGGCAAAATATCATTGGCAAAATTGCACTGTTTACTTATACGAGCTTCGATATTTGCACCGGTATTCAGTTTAATATTACGACTAATTGTTGAAACTGTTCCGGAAGCTTCAAAATATTTTGTTTCTCCATTTGCTTCTATAAATGAGCAGTTTACTAATTTTACCAGGGTATGATAATCTCCGCCGGGGCCTTTTACAATTTCTTCCGCATTTGCAATAATTTTCGGAGCAGGGGGAGCTTCAGTAAAACCGGAGCGGAAGATATGTTTCATTTCAGCTTTTGCAGAAATATAATTCAACCCTCCGTTTTCATTTCCATACATTCCTATTTGATAAAAGCCGGTGCGATCGCCACTCGCATAGTTTCCCAAATAGAGCCCTTTTGCTTTCACAAAAATACGTTGTCCTATACGATATTTCATATAGTACGAAGTATTATTAATACGAATACTGATTCCGCCGGTTGAATCTTGAAAAAAGATCTCTTTATAACAACTTCCATACTGGTCGGTAGAGGTAACAATTCCTGAAATAATAACCGCAGTATCAATCAAGGTAGGCGGGTTCGTACTTAAATTGTGCAATTTTTGAAATTCGGCAATGGTCATATTTGCTTCTCCATCAAAGGTTAGCACCGGAGCATCTTCTGTTTTAAAACACGCGGAAAAAATAATTCCGGTGAGAGTGATTAATAATAAGCATGTTTTTTTCATAATAATATTGTTTTTTTTTTTTTTTGAATTTATTCAACTAATTTCCACTCCTCCCCATCTGCTGTAGTGTAAGAAACCAAACCTTTGTCTTTAACGATGACAACTTTTTTGATAGTTTTATTATTTTCGTTTTCAATAATAATAATGTCATTTAAGTATTTGGTTGTATCAATTATAGTATATGCCGGTAATAAAAATGAAACTTGTAAAATATTGTTATTTTCAGTCACTTGGATACTTGATCCGTTTTGACTTTTTGCCGTAAAAGACGAAAAAACCAGAATATTGCAAAATGTCAATAGTAAATAGATTTTTTTCATCATGTTATAGATTTATGTTTAGGGGCATTGCGAGCGAGAGCCGTACCTTTGAATTTTTAATTAAAAGTAAAGTTAAATCCTGCAAAGAACGTGGTTCCAAAAGCATAATACTTTTTAATGGGATATCTTTCAGTATTGTATCCTTTATAATCGAAACGGTAGTTTTCCCAAGCGGTAGTTACTAATTTTTTATTGTTGGTAATATTGGTAACATTAATATTAAAACCTACAGTACAACGTTTTATGCGCCAACTTTTACTCACTGAAACATCTAAGGTAAACTGTCCTTTCATACGGGTTTGAGCTCTTATTTGACGATATAGCGGGTCATTCGGGTTTAAAGTTCCGGTTGCGGAAATGGTTCTTCTATCCGGATTAATTTCGCAAAAGATTCTGTCGAAATAATTGGCATTGATATTTACCCACCAATAATCGTGATTAAATTTAATTCCTAAGGTACCCGCCACTTGGGGCGAGCCTGCCACAAAGTAGTTTTTCCAATACACTTTTTGTTTCACATCTTCATTCCCAAAGCCAATGTCGGTTCCATTTTCGGCATTCATATACACCACAGGGTTATTACTATAGCGGTAATCCCCGAAATTGCCGGCAAGAATAAGAGTGAACATGGAACCCAGTTTAATTTCGGCACCCAACTCTGCACCCAAATGGCGTTGTCCCATACCTGTAATCACATTATTTACCATGGTGGTCTCGTTATCACTGTAAAAGCTTATCACTTTTGTTTTATCGAAAAATTGCGTAAAATAGAAAGATGCGCGCATTTTCATAAAGGGATATTTCATAACGTAGGAAAAGTCCACACTTGCTATTTTTTCGGATTTTAAATCTTTAACAAAAGTATTTCTAATACGGGGTGCCAAAAAAGCATTCAAAATACTTGGGGCTGTATTCACAAATTCTCCGTTCAGCACTAAATAGTTACGACCGGATATTTTGTAAGTAATGCCGGCTTTTGCGCTTCCTTCCAGAAAGGATTTTATGTCTGATTTTCCTTCCGATTGGGTGGGGAAGCGTCCGTTTTTCATCATTCCCACACGCCACATTTCTGTAGCGCCAAGTTGTCCGCCCAAATGGAAGTCTATTTTCGGATAGGTAAAGTTCAACAATGCCCACGCTTTTTGGCTGTAAATTATAAAGTTATAATCATAGCCAAATTTATCCCCTTCTTGCAATTTGACATCCATTTTATTCAAGTTATTATACTTTACATTTAACGAATCGGGTTGTTCGCCATCGGAAAATTTATCTTCATCCAACCAAAACGCGCCGCCCAGCAAATCGTTGATAGTTTTATAATTATGTTGTTTCAAACCGCGAATGTCTATTCCGGCAGAGAGTTTTAAATTATGATTTATATCCATCACTAAATTAGAAGCGCCGCCCAATTCAAAATGGTCAATCACACGATTTTCTACCATATATTGAGCACGCAAAGGCATAGCATTTCCGAGTGAATCTGTAAAGTTCTTTGCCCTTTGATTTACCTCATACATTTTATACCAATTAATTTGGCGCGTATTTTCATCGGTAAGCCACGCATGGGTTACGGCATTATAAATATTAATGCTATCCAGGTTATAACTGGGCAAGTATTTGTAATAGTCCGGGCGTGGGTCGGGTACATCATGCCAATTGAGTGCCGTCGTATTATTTCTTCCGAAAGAGGTAGCTACAGTAGTGGTTATGGTATATTTATTATTTGTTGGGGTAAAATAATGGGTAAGAAAAATTGCAGGTTCAATTACTTTTCTCATACGTGCATTTCGTCTTTTTCCTTCATACCAACCCCAATTAGGGTTATAGTAGTTTGATTTTGCCAAATCGTAAGCCTCTTGCACGGCGCCGGCTTGCATACCCCGCTCTGTGGGAGAAACAAAAGCCGTTAAATTCAATGCATGTTCCGGATTAAACTTTTTTTCAACGCCCAAAAAAGCGCTGAATCCGGTATAAGTTGAAGCCACATCTTTTCGAGCATAAGTTATTTCATCCCCAAAACGTGCGGATAATGAACCCACTATCGACCAACCGCCTTTCATCACGCCGGAGGCAGCGGTTAACATAATCCGGTGGTTGTAACTTCTATTCGACAACATATAGGAGGCGCGCACTTGTTTGCGATACCCGGAAGCGCGGAGGTCGTAATGGGTAGCACCACCTATATTTCCAAAAGTAAAAGTAGCCGGATTCATATCTATAATCCGTTCGGGCCACCGTACCACGTGGTTTAAGCCACCCCACTGCGAAAAAGAAGCGCGACCGGTTACCAAACTATTCATCATAAACCCGTTAAGACAAATATCTTGATACTGATTATCATATCCGCGATTTCTAAAATAGGCAATGCCAAAATTAAAAGAGGTATTGCTTTGATAAACATCTTGCGAAGAGTGAAGCAAACTTGGAATGAAATTTGTTCCGCCCTCATCATCAGATTGCCCTTCGCCGATACTGCTAAAAGAGGTAACAATATCCTCTTGAGCATCTGCAAAGGAGAGGGTATCAGATTTCGCAATAAATGTGCTATCAATTTGTGAATAAGTATATCCGATAAACACAAAGAAGAATAAAAAAAAGAAAAAGAGTTGTTTCATAAATCAATGTTATTTTATAAAAAATTAAGCGCAAAAATATTATAAAAACCTTTGGAATGGCTATTTTTTTTTTTTTGGTTAAGTTTTTTTTGAGTTATTTTTTTAATCATTTAACCTGGATAAAACGGTAAAAAAAATTCTATAAATTTGCAGCAAAAAAATAATGAAAAGAAATTGCTTAATTTACCTACTAATTTTAGTTCTTTTTACTTTTGCAAGTTGCAAAAAACTAATTATTTTCGAAGAAAAAGTAATCTTTCCGAATGCAAACTGGGCATTTGAAAACAAAGCCATAACCTTTCATGCACCCCTCACAAGTTCTGAAAAACCTTATGCAATTATTATTGAACTTGAACTGAATGGGTCTCTCAATGTGGATATGTTTTATGCCGTTTTCACTATGATTACCCCAAAAGGAGGAAAAACTATGAAATCCGTTGTATTCAATTTTGTATCCCCACCCGAACCTTTTATTTTCCATAAATCAAATGTAAAAATCTATAAATTAACCATTTATCCAAAAAAATATTTCAGCGAAACCGGCACTTATACTTTTGAAGTAAACCAACTTTCTAACAAAGCCGACAACTACGGAATAGAATCACTGAAATTAAAGATTGAAAGGGTGAAGGAGTAGAATTGAGAATTGAGAATTAAACTATTGAACTATTAAACTGTTGAACTATTAAATTAAACCAAAATAAATTATGAAAAATTTTTACAAACTTATTTTATTCTGCCTCTTGCTTACCGCAGCGATGGCATTCACCGCGCTTACCGCAAGCGCGGCAACTGTTTCCGGAAGAGTACTCTTCGACAGAAACCGAACCGCTAACAGCGCAGGTGCCGGTATTTCCGGCATTGCCAATGTTCCGGTTGTTTTGCAAGAAATTAATACAAATGTAATGCTTGCCGTTTTAACCGATGTAAACGGCAATTACGCGTTCTACAACGTTCCTGACGGGACGTACAGAATTGTGCAAACTTTCGGAATTCCTGCAATAGCAACACCGGGAAATTTTATTAATGCTGCAGTAAGCCCTATTCCCAATAGCCAAACGCCGCCCATAAGTGATGTCCCAAGCCCTCCTGCCGGCGCCACCCATATAGATTTTGTAACGCCCGGCACACTACTCATTACAGTTGCCTTTAGCGATGTTCCCAATCAACACTTTTTAAACGGACCCGTAAAATACACTCCGTATGCGGACGACAGGATTGATTGGACAACAAACCTGATTACGGCTGCCAACGACGGCACTTTCGGGTTTTTTCTGCCGGCATCGCCTGCCAATACCGGCGTACCAACTGAGCCTTATCCCGGTGTGGTTCCTGATTTTACTTACGTTCTTCCAAATCCTGCAATTTCTACTCCCAATGATGGGGAATATTCTGTTCAAAATATAATGAACAACAATCACAACAATACTATCGGTTCTTGGTGGCGAATTTCAGACCACACCACCGGAAATGAAACGGGTAGAATGTTGGTGGTAAATGGCGATACACCCGGAGCGGTTATTTTTACCCAAACCGTTTCGGTTACGGCAAATACCGATTATTTTTTTAGTGCGTGGATGTTGAATTTATTTAAAGTATTAGGTTGGGCAGATCCTAAGTTTGGCGTGAAGATATTAGACGGCGGCGGTGGAACGCTTTACACTGAAACACTTAGCAGTACAATTCCGGTCAATACACTTGTGCCGGAGTGGAAGCAGGTAGGAGTCTTTTTCAATTCGGGAAGCCATACCACGATAACGGTTCAGTTTACAAGCGAAGGACCTGCCGCAATTGGAAATGATTTTGCTATGGATGACTTCAGCTTAAATTTGGTGAACGTCTCCCCATACGGCTTACTCTTCCGTGTGTCCCCCGGAAAATTCTACTTAGACCTCGACGACAGCGGCACGTTTACCCCAGGCGAACCCGAATATACAGAACAATTCAACAAATGGCGTTTCAGCAATGATACACTCTACTTAAACGGCTTTGAATGGGAAACACCCGCGAGGTGTGCATTGAAAATACTCGGCGACATTATACTAAATATAGAAGGTGATAATACCTTTAAATCTACCTTTATCGGCAATGCCTCTAATTACGGCATTGAGATTCATTATTCAACCATCTGCGGCACAGGAACGCTCAACGCCGAAAGCGGAAACGGAAACTCAGGATATGAGAGCAGTGGTATTCTTGCCCACGATTTAACCTTAAACGGAGGAACAGTTAATGCAAGCGGTAGGTATGGCTTGATTGGCAATGCTTTAACCATCAACGGCGGCACGCTTACGGCTCAGGGAAATGTTTTTATGGCAATTGGTATCGGTATCAACCTTCCTGCCGCTTACCGTTACCGCACAAACACCACCGCTGCCGACCCGGGCAGCAGTGAAGATATTACCGTTCCGCCCGGCGCACCATTCAATAATACCACCAATACGTTATTTGTAAGAATAGCAGCACTTACTCCCGTTACCATCACCGGCATTACCGCCACCAAAGTGTATAACACCACGAACAGTTTCACCAACGCACAGATTGATGTTACCGGCGCAACCATTGTGGGCAAAGTGGCTTCGGATGATGTGTATGTCATTAAAACAGGCGTAACCGGCACATTGCCAAGCGCAAATGCCGGAACAAGCGGCAACCTCACGCTTACGGGCAATTTTGCTTTGGGCGGTACCGATGCCGATAATTATGCCCTTTCGGTACAACCCACGGTTGCGGCAACCATCACAAAAGCCAATACCACCACCGTTTTAACCACCGGCGGATCGAGCACTTACGGGCAACTTATTAACCTTACGGCAACTGTAACTGCCACCCCTCCGGGTGCCGGTACACCCACCGGCACGGTTACATTTTATTTCAATGTTCCGTTTACACTTCCCTCTCCTTTCAATACTTTATTGCCCTTTCCAATAACGATAGCCACCGTACCGCTGAATGGCAGTGGCGTTGCCACAACGTCAATTAGTTTACCGTCAATTATTGCACCCATAGTGGGTTCTTCGCTATCAGATTTTTTTGCCGAAATAATAGGAAAAAATGTAGTATTCTACGCAGAGTATAACGGCGACAGCAATTTCAACAGTTCAACCTCTGCCGATGCCGGTCATATCATCAACAAAGCCACCCCAACGATTAACCAACCGATATTGCTCACTGCCATTTATGGACAAACGCTTGCCGATTTGGAAGTGCAGTTCCCTACAAGTTCCAACGATACGCCGCCCATCTCAGGTTCTTTTTACTGGGAAGTAGCAAATCCATCATTAATTACGGTGGGAACAGTTGCTGCTTCGCCAAACACTGCCTATACCTTACAATTCACACCGGGCAATGAAGGGCTTTATAACGTGGTATCGGGCATTTCCTCTTCCATAACGGTTAATCCAAAACCTGTTACCATCACCGGCATTACCGCCACCAAAGTATATGACGGCACAAATGCTTTTACCGATATCCATATTGACCTTAGCGGCGCAACTATCAATGGTGTGATACCTCCGGATGTGGTTAACATTAATAAAACTGGAGTTACCGGTACTTTCGGACCCGCTGTGGGAACGGGAACGCTTACCGTTACATCGGGCAGTTTCACTTTGAGTGGAATGGGTGCAGGAAATTATTCTTTACCGGTACAACCCACTGTGGCAGTGTCTATTACAG
>Ga0209628_10002560_pt1 | contig 12413 bp, 6 predicted proteins | sample TergutCu122P4_FD_187285 | JGI IMG/M metagenome (GOLD analysis project Ga0209628, IMG submission 187285) | Cubitermes ugandensis P4 segment gut microbial communities from Kakamega Forest, Kenya - Cu122 P4 (SPAdes) (version 2) | ecosystem: Host-associated > Arthropoda: Insects > Digestive system >...
CAAACAGATTATTATAAAAACGGTTGTCGCCATTCAGTATAATAGAAAGCCCCGCCACATCGGTTCGATGGGGCAGGTGATAGGGCGTATAGCGGTTCCTTTCTGGAGTGACCCGTATAGCGCCCGCAAACAGGTTATGGACAAAAGCCCCGCCTTGTGACATGTCAAGGAAATTGACAGGCGAGCCGAAAATATTGTTTTCCACTATATACGGACCATGACTCACTTCCACAAACAAGTCTTCCAAGTCGTTATCATATAATAGGTTACGCGAAATCCAAGTTCCTTGTGTCATCCAATCACACCAGATACCTCTGCCTACCCGATGAATGCGGTTGTTACGAATCCTGGTGTCAATAGCCGCATGAAACTTAATACCGGCAATCTCCGCACCCGAAAACTGGCGTTTTGTCCAGATGTCGTGGATATGATTATTTTCTACTATACAGAAAGCCGCCCCCATGCTGCCGCACATACCCGTCTGTTCGCAAGCAAAAATTTCGTTGTTACGGACAATATGCGAACCGATATTTTCTTTGCTCCACCCATTACGTAATGTTCGGAACGTGACTTCGATATAGTGCAAAGAGCCGTCTATGCTGCGGTCATCCAACCATACGTTGTGACCGGTAACCCGTTCTTTACCCAAAGTTATCCCCGAACATTTGGAATTGCTGATGACATTATTCTCGATAATCCATCCTTTGTTCCAATGGGTGGCAACCATCCCGATTTGTTCGGCAGTCGGAGCCGCCCATTGTGTAGCAGCCTGACTAATATGAAACCCCTGTATAGTCAGGTAGTTAACGCCCTGCTTTTCGGGATAAAAACAGGTGCGACGCACACTTATTTCTACTAACTCCCTGTTTGGGTCATACTTATGAAAGTTTGCCCAGATGGTGGTGTTTAGCTCATCTGTTTCGCAATACCACACATACATAGAGCCTTCCGGGTCTATGCTATTCTTGTTGGGTTCCGGGTTCAACACCTTTTCGAGCGATTCTTTTTCGTATAGCGAGCGGTTATTGAGGAACACCTCGCCGGTATGATGCTTCCGTCCGTGGTCGGAGAACCAGTCGCCATAAATCAAATCGGAATAGGGGTTATAATCACCAAAAAAGGTGTTCGGCAAGACAACCTTCCAAAGGCCATTCTTTTCTTTTTGCCAGTTGTTGACACGTTCAGAGCCTTTTATCTCGACCTTCTCGCCCGGCGCCGCTCGATAGACAATACGGCTGTTGTCACAGTCGCCACCGCACGGCGGGTTCACCCATTCGCGATAGACACCCGTATGAACGGTAATCACATCGCCCGGCAAAGCAACCTGTGCCGCCCTGTTTATCGTTCGAAATGGGGATATTTCCGTACCTGTTCCGCTATCATTGCCTTTAACCGAAACATGATATTCTTTGGCCACCCCCACAAAACCAAACGAAATCATTAATAATAAAATAAGTATCCGCTTCATATTGTTTGATTTATTAAAACAACAGTAATGTTCGCGCGTGCGAACATATTATATGCTGACATAATTACATCCCACTGCCCCCTTTCAAAGGGGGAGTTTATAACATCCTTCTGCCCCCTTTGAAGGGGGAGTTGCTTCAGTTTGGTTTGGGGACTATGTAAGGCTTTTTGAAGTCGATGTTGGGGACGCGGGTGACATCCATCTCTTCAAACAGCAGGGCGGTTGGGGAGATAAGAGTCGTCTGGATTTGACTGTAACTGATTACTTGCTCTTTGTCGGAGGCGCCTAAGATGCGCTTGAAGGGACGGAGGCTTGCCCCGTCGGTTATCGTGGCGCCACGTACTAACTCCTCACGTCCATCAGCTACATATACCTTATAAAAGAGGTTGAAGCCATTTGTCATTACCTTCACTATGTAGGCATAATCCAAATCTTCTTCTTTGGCTGCTTCAATGAGTTTTTTCCGCAACGCATCGTTACTGTATGTCTGTTTACAGGTTATCAGTATATTGCCGGGTATCACCCGATACGAACCCATGCTGTAATCAAACCGGACATGTCCGTTAGAATGTTGGATTTTAGCAGTGGGTGTACGTCCGTTCAGCAGGTTACGTAATACGCCGTTTTCTATCAGCATCAGCTCTTTATCGGGGACGACGCCTTCGGCATCAACGGGATAATATCCGTTCAGCCGCTGCCCTTTGTAAGTCTCCTGTCCGGTTATCGACTTGAAAGTGAGGTCTCTTGAAATCACTTTCTTGTTGAGCATAAGCTCAAAGTCGTTGCCGGCTTGTCGTCCTGACATGAGTTGGGGCACACCGTCGACCATCATGACACTCATGCCGCCGCCTTGCATCCTAACCTGCTTGGGCGCTGCCGCCAATTTGTTATTGCTGATAAAAACCTGTACAAATAGGTTATATAACGCTTTGCCTTCGAACAATACCGGCCCGCTGTAAGCATCTTCTACTACCGGTGCATTTTTGAGGCTTATAAGCGCATCTATTGCTTCTTTGCACTGGTTGGTAAAAGTGGCTAAGTCGGGCATCTGTTCAAATGTCGCATTTTCTTCATAAATAGCATAATTAAGATCCTGTCCGTCAGCGGCGCGGGTGTTGGCTGAGAAAACCAACTGATAAAACGAATTAGGAACAGCATAACGGCTACCTTCGGTATTGTAGGTATAAGTCATGACGTTGCGCATGTTGAGGGTTACATTGGAACTCAAGATGTCGGAATACTGCTTGGCTATCTCGGAGGCTTTGCGCAGGTAGTTTTCCCAATAGGCCTTGTTGAAATTTACCGGTAATGGCTGCAAAATCATGCTTATGGGTTTGACTTGCTCAAAATCGGGCAGGTTTTTCTCCTCGTCGGTCAGTGTTTGCTGTTGCAGAGTAGCCATTTTGGCCTTGTACATCTCGGCAGTAATTTTGTAAAGTCCGTCCAAGTCTCTCCAGATGGTGATAGGTATGCCTGTGGCATTTTCAAAAAGACTGGTAGATGATTGGGGAACGGACCTTTCGGGCATTTTCAGGTTATTACGGTGGTAGTCGCCTACTAACACTGTTGGTAATCCGCGTCGTTGGTGCATTTCGTAATAACTGCTTATAGTGCCTAACGAGGCCGACATTTGATAATCGTACCTGTCGAATATCGAATAGCTGATGAAAAACGGAGGGTCAATGCCTCCCATTTTAAGCTGTGACTTGTTACGGTCTACTTCTTTCTGTATAGCGTCTATCACCGGATGATTGCTTTGTGCAGAAAGGGATAACAGTCCAATCAACAGACTGACTGTCAGAAACGATTTTATTAATATTTTATTCATATTTCAAACTGTGATTTATGTGATTATTATGATTTATTTTCCAATTCTCCATTAATACATCCCCCTGCCCCCTTCTAAAGGGGAGTTGGGGAGTTTTTAGGGTCTTGCCAAGATAGGGGGTTGGCTTTGAGAACGGGCTTTTCGTTGGGTCTCTACCATTTTCACATAGACGGTTGGCGAGACGCAAGAGGCGGGGACGCTGCCCGATTCGGCTCCACAATAGCCATTGAACACATCATAATCGGTACCGCAGGCTGCTATTTGCGAAAAAATAGCTAAGGGCGTGCCTACTAAGTCGACGCCCCGCACCATCTCGTCGGGTCGACCGTCGGCAAAAATCCTGTAAACTAAGTACGGCGTTACATTAAAGGCATTGGGCATATAACGACCGGTAGAGGTGAAGCCACCGGAGACCTGGTCCATCAGGTAGCCGTATTCTTTGCCTTCGGCTTTCAACTGCTGCGCCATCATGGCACGAAGCTCCTTGTCTGTTTTGGGCTTGGAGCTTTCGATAATCGTGTTCGACTGACGGGTGAAGGTGTTCAGTTGAATCTGTGCCCGACCGTGTCCGTTGGAATTGGGGAAGCCGTCGATGGGCGTCCGGTTCATCAGGAAAGATTTAAGTATGCCATTCTTTACGATTTCGACCCGCTGTCCGCGTACCCCTTCATCATCAAATACATACTGGCCATTCATCGGAATGTTGTGTGATTTCTTCAGTTGGGGGTCGAAGATAACTGACATGTCTTCCGGAAGCACTAACTCACCTAACTTTTTCTTAAAAGTCTGCGCATCGGTTTCGCTTTTCAGCCGTGCACCTTCGATACGGTGGCCGAAGATTTCATGGAAGAACATGCTGGCTGCCTGCCCTGACATCAGCATAGGGCCGGAATAGGAATCGGCTACCGGCGCTGTTCGCAACTTTGAGATGGTTTCGCTTAGCCACCGGGCATCTTTTAACACCTGGTCGTCCGTAGGCAAGTCTTTGAGGTCGTAGGCAAAATAGCTCTTATACAGCGGTATATCCATGCCGTCGTCGGCTTTGCCCGAAGCGCTCATCATCATACGGTAACAAAGGCGGTTTTCGAAGATTTCGGCGCCCTCCGTGTCTACAAAATACTTGTGGGTGAGTTCTATCTCAAACGAAAACGACGAATTGATGATGTCCTTGTTCTCTTTGAACACGGCGCTGAATTTCTTCAGCTTCTCTTCGTAGGGTTTGGGGTCGAATTTTGCATCGGAGAAGTTAATCATTTTTTCCGAATAACGCTCCGGTGTCTCACTGCTAAAGTCATTGGACTTGTCTTCCGAACTGACTTTGACGGCCACATTGGCTTTCACTTTCTCAAAACGCTTGGTGGCTTCGACGTATACCGCATCGGTTTTTTGCCACAAAGTCGTTTTCCATGCTGCAGGATTATCTTCCAAACCAAGCAAACCGTACCCGGCTGAGTTGTAATCGGCATACCCTTGTTCGTTTGATTCCTTAATCTCGCGCGTGTTGTCCATTGCGGGACTGCCTACCCTGACCGCTACGTTAAATAGACGCTGTGTGACGGGGCGGCTCATGGTAATCTCGCCAAAGCTGGCGGCAATGGCATGGATGCGCTGGTCGTATACCCTGTAACTGATGTAGTAAGCCGGTACCGGCTGCATCTTCAGGGTGGCAAGGTTACGGTCGGCTTCGGTCTTGAGCGACTGTAACAGTACATTCTGCGCCGTGAGTGGTATTGAGCAGACGACGACTAAAAATAAAAATAAGATTCTTTTCATACTCAGGAAATTAATTGTTTATTGTTGAAATTAAGAAAAAGACTTTATAACATCCCCCTGCCTCCTTCAAAGGGGGAGTTGGTTATTCTACTACCATCATCTTGTCGCCGACGGCCATTTTATCGTTTTCTTTGATGTATACTTTCTTGATAGTACCGTCGATAGGGCTGCGTATTTCATTTTCCATCTTCATGGCTACCAAAACACACAACGGGTCGCCAATTTTAACCGTATCGCCCTGCTTGACGTATACTTTCAAGATGACACCTGGCATTTGAGCCGTTATCACCTGCCGCCCTATCACCTTCGTTTTCGAACGGGCCATACGCATCTTTTTCAGTTCGTCTATCACGTTCACCAAAAAATAGTCGCCTTTGTTTTTTACTTCGTAGTTGGAGTTGTCGAGCGCGGTTATCTGGACGCCGTGCGATTTGTTGTTCAAGATGATGGAATGTAACGTATCTCCGCCTACATTGTAATCGACTTCGTACACAGTCCCGTTGACCGAGACTTTTTTGATTGGCCCGTCTTCTAAGATTTCTACCTTAAACTCGGCGTCCGACAGGTCGTTTATCGTTGCATAATAAGTTGCTAATGGTTGCATAAGATTGAATGTTAAAAATTATTGGCTAACATTTGTAACTTGCCGTAATGTTTCCATAGCGATTCGCCGACGAGCGGCACCGTTGTAGCGCGGGCGGCAGCGTCTTTCTCCTGTTCGTAATGCTTCAGGGCGGCGGCTATGATGGCAACGGTAGGGTCACTGTTTCTTCGGCGCCTGAGTTCTTCCTTATCGAACTGGGTATCGATAAAGGTTGTATCATAGATGCCTTTCAGAAATGTTTCGTTTTGCAACACCCTCAGATGGAATGGAATAGTTGTTTTTATCCCTAATATCTTATATTCCCGCAAAGCGCGTCTCATATTTAAGATAGCCGATTCTCGGTTACGCCCCCAGGTGCATAGCTTGGCTATCATCGGGTCGTAGTGCAGCGAGACCTCAAAGCCTGCGTAGGCGCAACTATCTAAGCGTATGTTACGTCCTTCGGGCGCTTCACGGACGCGGATAATGCCGGGAGAAGGCATGAAATTGTTTTCAGGGTCTTCGGCATAAATACGACATTCGATAGCAGCGCCCCTAAACTCCACCTCTTCCTGTTTATAAGACAACGGATTGCCACCGGCTATCAGTATCATGTCGCGCACGATGTCTACACCCGTACATTCTTCCGTCACCGGATGCTCCACCTGCAGACGGGTGTTCATCTCAAGGAAGTAGAAGTTTTGCTTTTTGTCTACCATGAACTCCAATGTACCGGCACTGTAATAACCTATCTTTTTACAGGCGGCGACGGCTACTGCGAGCATCTTTTTGCGTGTTTCTTCTTTCAGGAACGGCGACGGCGATTCTTCTATCACTTTCTGATTACGTCGCTGGATTGAACATTCTCTTTCAAAGAGATGTATCACATTCCCATATTTATCCCCCAATACCTGCACTTCAATATGGTGCGGGTTTTCGATGTATTTCTCTATATAGATAGCGTCATTGCCGAATGAGTGTGCGGCCTCGGAGCTAGACAAACGGAAAGCGGCGTCCAACTCTTCCTCTTTGTGAACTAAACGCATCCCTTTACCGCCTCCACCGGCCAATGCTTTCAGCATGACAGGGTATCCTGTCTCTTTGGCTTTAACGCGCGCTTCGTCTATTCCAGCAACAGCTTCTTTTGTCCCCGGCACTATCGGGACGCCTGCCGCCTGCATGATTTTACGCGCCTCTGTTTTGATGCCCATCTTTGCAATGACATCGGCGCTCGGCCCGATAAATATAACTTTTTCCTCCTCACAGCGGTGGGCAAAATCGGCATTTTCGGACAAGAAGCCATATCCGGGATGAATAGCCGCCCCTGTCTTTTTGGCTATTTCGATTATCAACTCCGGCTTGAGGTAGGAGGTATCCGATTCATCCTGCGAAATACAGAAGGCCTCTTCGGCATACCGCACATGCAGTGCGCCCCGGTCGGCATGGGTATAAACCGCTACCGTCGGTATATTCATCACGCGACAAGTGCGAAATATCCGCATAGCTATCTCGCCGCGATTGGCCACAAGTACTTTTTTTATCATTTTTTCTACCTATATTTAATCCCTAACGGGATTGTGGAATCTTTAAATCTTTAAATCTTTAAATCTTTAAAGTGGCATATTCGAATGCTTCTTAGGCGGATTCGTCTGCCGTTTATTAGCCAGCAGTTCAAAGCTACGTATCAGCCGCCACCGCGTTACTGATGGCTCAATGATCTCATCAATATACCCTAATTCGGCTGCCCGGTAGGGGTTTGCAAACTTCTCCCGATAGTCATTGAGTAGCTCATTACGACGTGTCGCCGGCTCCTCAGCTTCGGTTATCTCTTTACGAAAGAGAATATTCACAGCCCCTTCGGCCCCCATGACCGCTATCTCGGCTGTCGGATACGCATAGTTGAGGTCGCCGCGTATCTGCTTCGAGCTCATCACACAATAAGCGCCGCCGTAAGCCTTGCGGGTGATAACGGTCACTTTTGGTACTGTCGATTCGCAATAGGCATACAGCAACTTGGCGCCGTTGCGGATGATACCCTCATATTCCTGATGTACCCCAGGAAGGAAGCCCGGCACATCCTCAAAGGTCAGTAACGGGATATTAAAAGCATCGCAGAACCGAACAAAACGCGCTGCTTTGACCGAAGCATTCACGTCGAGCGTCCCGGCTAAAACCGACGGCTGGTTGGCCACGACCCCGATACTCTTCCCGTTCAACCGGATGAAACCTATCACCATGTTTTTGGCATACTCTTCCTGTATCTCAAAGAAGTTCTCATCGTCGGCAACCGATACTATCAACTCCTTGATGTCGTAAGGCTGGTTAGGGTTGGCTGGTATCAATAAATTCAACGCTGGGTCTATCCGGTTAGGGCTGTCGGTCGTCGGAACAAAGGGTGGCTCTTCCATGTTATTATTAGGCAGGAACGACATCAGCTCCCTTATCTTCAGGATGCAATCGATGTCGTTTTCGGCCGAAAAATGTGCTACTCCCGACCGGCTTGTATGGATATCACAACCTCCTAAGTCGTTCTTGGAGACGTCTTCCTGCGTCACTGCCTTCACTACATCAGGCCCGGTGATAAACATATAACTGGTCTCTTTGACCATAAAGATAAAATCGGTGAGCGCCGGCGAATAGACCGCGCCTCCGGCACAGGGTCCCATGATGGCGCTTATCTGCGGGATGACGCCCGAAGCTAACGAGTTACGGAGAAATATCTCAGCATACCCAGCCAAAGAACGAATTCCTTCCTGTATGCGGGCGCCACCCGAATCGTTCAGCCCGATAACCGGCGCACCTACCCCCATGGCCATGTCGATGATCTTACAAATCTTTCGCGCAAAAGTCTCCGATAACGACCCTCCAAATACCGTAAAGTCCTGCGCATAAACAAAAACAGTCCGGATACCAATTAGCCCGTAGCCTGTCACAACTCCGTCGCCTAACGGTCGCTGCTTCTCTAATCCGAAATCTGAACACTTATGTATAACAAACTTATCGACCTCCACAAAAGTACCTTTTTCTAACAGTAAATCTATCCGCTCACGCGCTGTTAGCTTGCCTGCCGAATGCTGTTTTGCTATACGTTCATCGCCGCCTCCTAACTCAGCCTCGCGGTTCATTTTTCTTAATAAATCAATTTTTTCCTTCATATCTTCTTACTTAAATTGTGATACTGTAATAATCCCTTTCCCCTGCATAGCCTGATAGGTTACGAATGCTGTATCTCCATCCCTATTGACGGTGCAACTTGCTACCGTTTTGCCCTGTTTGACTAACGCCTCTTTCCATTCGGGATTGACAAACGTCTTCAGGGCAAGAGGGATATTGCGCCCTTTTTCCCGTACTGCCATTTGGCGATTTCGGTCTGTCCTACGGGTATCCCGGCTGTCGTCATGCTTTGGATAAAAACAAATAATATACTTGTAATCAGAATTTTTATAAAGAAAGAAATACCGCTCATAGCGCGATAATATAAGTAAAATTCATGTTAGCAAAAGGCAAATATACGAAAATTTTTGTAATTATTACGAAAAACACTATTTTTGCAAAATAAATTTCGCCACGGGGACGGGGAAAGCGCGCAGGCCGTGGCTCCCAAAATATCTTAATATAGAGAAAAAAATGACATATAATACGGTATACGCGTATTTTTATGTACTTTTGCACTGATTTTTAAAACAAATGAATATGGAAATTATTGTAAGAAAGCCTACTGAAAAAGAAGTCGAGGCTATGAAGTCTAAACCGATATGGTCGTGTAAAGTGTCTGAGTTTGACTGGTTTTATGACAGTGAAGAAACCTGCTTAATCATCGATGGTGCGGTTACCGTTAAGTATGGCGCAAAAAGCGTTTCGTTTACCACCGGCGATTATGTGATTTTCCCGAAAGGCTTGTCATGTGTTTGGCAGGTCACAAAAGCGGTTAAAAAGTATTACGAATTTAAATAGCATGGACTATCGTCTACATAAATCCAAATGGAAAAAAAACATCATTACATCGGTTTGACCGATGCGTTAGTTCTTGAAAGTCGTAAACTGCATGGAGAAAATATCTTAACACCTCCCAAAAAAGAGGCGTTGTGGAAGCAGTTTTTAGAAAAATTTACCGACCCTATCATTATCATTCTATTGGTAGCCTTGTTGTTATCCATCGGTGTAGCATGTTACGAGTTTTTTTCTGGTCATACTGCTTGGAGCGTCTTTCTGGAGCCGGCAGGTATATTAACGGCTATCCTCTTAGCAACAATGGTGGGCTTTGGTTTTGAGTTGAGCGCTAACAAAAAGTTTGAGGCGCTTAACAAAGCCAACGACAACACGCTTGTCAAGGTGTCACGTAACGGTTTTGTCTGCCAAGTAACAAAAAGAGAAATCGTTGTCGGCGATATTGTGCATCTTGAGACAGGGGAAGAAGTGCCTGCCGACGGAGAGCTACTCGAAGCTGTCTCGCTGCAAATCAACGAATCAACCCTCACAGGCGAGCCTGTTTGCAAAAAAACTACCAACCCCGCCGATTTTAAAAATGACGCCACCTATCCTTCCAACCATGCGATGAAAGGTACAACGATTGCCGACGGTCATTGTACTATGCAGGTATTAACAGTTGGCGACGCCACCGAATACGGTAAGGTTTATGAAGGCGCACAAATCGACAGCAGTGTTGAAACGCCTCTGAATCAACAGTTGGATAAGCTGGCCGACCTAATCAGCAAAGCAAGCTATGCGATTGCTATTTTGATAGTTGTTGGACGATTGACAGGCTTCACTGTGACAATGATACCCACTTTTACATGGCTTAGCTTTTTACCCTATTTTGTAAGCGCTATGGCCTTAGCTTCCGGTATATTCCTCTGGATACGCAAAACAGCATTAGAAGAAAAAAGCGACTTTTTAAAATATCTATTTGCTATCATGGTGTTGATATTCGGTTTTGTTTCCTATTACTTTTTCAGTATCGGTTCGGCTGAGGTCAATTGGGAAATCTTCAGTACCTACGCACTCCAAACGGTTATGATAGCCGTCACACTGATAGTCGTTGCCGTCCCCGAAGGGCTACCCATGGCGGTCACACTAAGTCTGGCGCTGAGTATGAAGCGTATGTTATCGACTAATAACCTTGTCCGTAAGATGCACGCCTGCGAAACGATGGGCGCCACTACAGTCATCTGCACTGATAAGACAGGGACGCTTACACAAAATAAAATGACCGTCTTTGACCATGATTTTTATGATTATCAAGATTTTTCCCCATCCAAAAACCTTCTTGAATATCCTGTAAATCCTGACCTTGGTTTAGATGTTTTATACGAGGGCATCGCCGTTAATTCTACTGCCTATTTGGATTATTCCAATCCTGGTAATGTCAGGGCTTTAGGCAATCCGACGGAAGGTGCGTTGCTGCTCTGGCTGCATGAAAAGAACATCAACTATCTGCCTTTGCGCGAAAATGCTTCCATTATTGAACAGCTTACTTTTTCGACCGAAAGGAAGTATATGGCAACTGTGGTACAATCGCAATTGGTTGGTAAGAAAATACTCTATGTGAAGGGGGCGCCGGAAATCGTTTTGGACTTATGCAACTCTGTTCCTGTGGATAAGTCGGTTATTCATGATAAATTGATTGAATATCAGAACAAAGCCATGCGTACCTTGGGGTTTGCCTTTCAAATAATTGAAGATGACGAAAGCTGTTTCAAAGATGGGAAGTTGAATATTGGAGCACAAGCGTCGAGCAATTGCTCCGTCCCCGCGGCGAAAAAAGTCTCCGCCGATTCCCCCGTCCCCGTGGCGGGGCTGACGTTTTTGGGGGTGGTGGCTATTTCTGATCCGGTGCGCCAGGATGTACCCGAAGCTGTTAAGATGTGTACGAATGCGGGTATTGGGGTGAAGATTGTTACGGGTGATACGCCGGGCACAGCTAAGGAGATAGGGCGACAGATCGGTCTGTGGCACGACAATGAGCCGGAAACGCACCATCTTACCGGAACGGAGTTTGCTGCTTTGAGCGATGAATCGCTGTCTGAACGGATAATGAGTTTGAAAATCCTGTCGCGCGCACGTCCGATGGACAAGCAACGGTTGGTACAACTGCTGCAACGCAAAGACCAGGTTGTGGCTGTTACCGGCGACGGCACCAATGATGCGCCGGCGCTGAACGCTGCACAAGTGGGGCTTTCGATGGGCGACGGCACTTCGGTAGCAAAAGAAGCCAGCGACATCACCATCCTTGATAACTCTTTCAGCAGCATCTCACGCGCCGTTATGTGGGGGCGCTCGCTGTATCAAAACATTCAACGTTTTATCCTGTTTCAGTTGACTATCAACGTCGCAGCCTGTCTGATAGTGCTGATAGGCGCCTTTCTGGGGACAGAATCGCCGCTGACAGTCACACAGATGCTATGGGTCAACCTTATCATGGACACCTTTGCAGCCATGGCATTGGCTTCGCTGCCCCCTAACGAAAAGGTGATGCTCGACAAACCCCGCAAGACAACCGACCATATCATCAGTAAACCGATGGCCAAAAGCATCTTAGGCGTTGGACTGCTGTTTGTTGTCCTGCTGTTCGGCCTGGTGCAATACTTTAAACACGCAGATATCACTTCCCTCACCCAGTTCAGCCTGGCGGATTTCGGACGTAGCTTCTTCGATTTTAGTCCCGGCAACGGACTGTCAAACTACGAACTATCGCTTTTCTTTACCATCTTTGTGATGTTACAGTTCTGGAACATGTTCAATGCCAAAGCATTCATGGCCGG
>Ga0209628_10002561_pt1 | contig 12411 bp, 11 predicted proteins | sample TergutCu122P4_FD_187285 | JGI IMG/M metagenome (GOLD analysis project Ga0209628, IMG submission 187285) | Cubitermes ugandensis P4 segment gut microbial communities from Kakamega Forest, Kenya - Cu122 P4 (SPAdes) (version 2) | ecosystem: Host-associated > Arthropoda: Insects > Digestive system...
ATAGCTTCCCAAGGGGAGTACTTTGAAGGCGACCACAGTGGTATTCAGCAATGAGGTATGTAGCACTTTTACCGCAATGAGTTCGCGAACTTTATTGTCAGACTTCGTATATCCTTGCTGCTTAAGCCACTTTGGCAGTTCTTCATTGACCTTGCACCCTTGAGGATGCAGGTGATGTGTCCCTACAAAACAGTGAGAACCACATTAACAGTGCCACGGCATTACAGGACACCAGAATCCTCTGTTACACCTCTATGAAAACCTTAAAATTGCATGTTCTGGTAACTTTATGCTCTTTTGCACTCACTTTTGCATAACCTTGAAGGACATATGTTTATGCACTTAGTTGTGTTGTGCTCTTCCTTGCAAACTTCATTACCTACACAGTTGTTAAAGAAGACATATGTTTCATCACAGCACTGAATGCTGTCGGGTAGGTTGGTTCCATTGTCTGGACTGCTGTCAAGTATGTTCAGACTCTACCAATGTTGTTATGTCTACTTGCAAACTGTAATGTCATAGAGGTGCCACTCTGCTTTGGTAGAGTTGATGTAGGTTGTGGTGTAGTCCAGTGTAGTCTCTGCTTCTGTGGTTAGTGTCCGGTGACTCTGTCACGTGACTATTTATTTTGTGGGTCCTCTCTGTTGCTGTCAGTGCTGTGTTTGACTGATAAATCAAAGGATGTTTGTGTTTGCTGTGTCCTTATTCCACTTATTCCCATATATAATGGCATTTATAGGAATGGATTTCTCATACGCATCCGAAATTAGTGCTTCATGTGTAATTTTTGAGATCTCCAGTACATCATTTATGCTTCCATATTTTTATGTGTTTCTCAAGTGCCGTTGGTATTGTGACTACCTTTCCTAATCAGTATGCATCTTAGAAAGTGTACATGGCCTTCTTGCTTCCATCTCCTTTTTTCACTTTGTCCTATTTAAATGCTTAATCTTTGTTGTTGGGTTTTTGGAATCTGTAATTATGTGGTTTACTGTGGTTGTAGGAGACTGGATGGCATCAGATGTTGCTGATATCCGTGACCTTGATGAACTGGAAGTTTATGGAAGTGAGGCTCAGACCTCAGTTCAGATTGCTTCGTACGTGTTTGAGGTATGGTCTGTGTGCATATGTATCATACCTTTGCGTGACATATGTTTAATAAAAGTGCCAGAAGAAAGGAGGGAAAAAATGTGTACCTCTGTGTTGAACAGCATTTTACCATAAGGACAAAATAACAGTGGGATACAGAGCCTTATTCTGAACCAAGCAAAGTGCATGGCAAGATGTGAAATCAAACCAAAGTATTCAGAGAGAATTTTGCTACTTTTTCCTTCATGAATGTTTAGAATTGAACCACATTAACTTCATGGAACACTGAACCTTCTAAGGTAGCAGTATTTTGCAGGTTTGTGATAGTCTGCTGAACATTGGGCCTTGTGGCAACATCTCAATGGGAGAACCTGCATTCTTGTCTGAAGAATTCTCCAGCATGCAGGATCCAGATATTGAGCTTTTTACCACATCTGGGTATGGAAAGAATGGGGCTTTGTGTGTTCTGCAGCGTTCAGTGAGGCCACAGGTATGAATATGTCTACTTAAATTATTTTAGCCCCGCTGAAGGTGACATTGAAGTTACAATTTTAGTTTTTACAGAAACCATAGCTGTGCTTTGTCCTGCAATAGAATACAGTATTCACTTGAGACTGAGCTTTTCAACAGACCATAAGGAAACATCTCACATGAAATGTATAAATTGTGTCAGTTTGGTATTAACTTTATTCACTTGTGCATAAGTATAGAGAATTCCAAAAGGCTGTTGAGAAAACAAAAACTATTTATAAAAGTCGTGTATTTATTATTCAGATAATATGTAAAGGATCAAATAGCAGATGTGACACAGATGTGTATTGTTAGTTACCTTGTAACTGAGTTGATTTCATCAAGGTGACTTCTTGTGTTAGTTGAAGGTTTGTGACCATTGGATTTGCCCTTGTGTTTCAAATTTCATTTTAAGGGTTCTTTATCAAGTAAAACAGAAGAGCACCTTGTCTGGAGACCACATCGATCGATCCATCTGTGACCTAGGTTGAGTGACTGTACTCTTTGTCAGATATTCAGGAAGTTTTGTATGAGAATTTTTCCCAAACCTGTCAAGCAAGGATGAGTTTCAACTCACACTTCATCTTCTGTGATCCTAAGCTCATTATCTTAGTGTTTAGTTAATTCCATCTAAGATATTCTTCAGTTTGGTGCTTAGATTCACTTTTTTTCTTTCAGAAACATTGAACAGAAGTTTCTGTGTTCATGTCATTTTCTGAATGAAGATTGTTTTACTACAGGTGGTGACAACATTTGAATTGCCAGGGTGTGTGGACATGTGGACAGTGATTGGAATGAAGGATTCAGTTGAGGATCCAAACAAAGGAGAACAAGAGTATACACATGCCTTCATGATCCTCAGTCAGCAAGATTCCACCATGGTAAGTTATGTATCCTACAACAGAATGTCAGGCTGTTGGTAAAGGTTAAATAGCTTGTCAGGCTCTGCTGAACACTTCCTGAAATGTTGTATGTTCATTTGTGGACAAACCTGTGACAAAACCTTTAAATGAAACAGCATTCAAACTGATGTCTGTAGAGGACATTGAAACCAATGAGAATTAACTTTTTGTTATTGTTATGTGGTCTAATTGTCCTGACCTGAATAAAACTGCAATATTATACTCTGAAAAGTAGTATTGACATATATTGGTTCAAAGAAACATTTTCAAATAAAAGTAAAAGCTCATTAACCCTTAGCCTACTAATGTCATATATATATATATATATATATATATATATGGAGCTCCTAGTAAAGCCAGAAATTTTAACATTGTGTGTATATATATATATTGACCCATGTTTGGCAACGTTGAAAGCCATCTCTTTGTATTTGCTGCACAATATTTCAACACTGAATCAATGCTGAATGGTTTCCTGTGTCACAGTTATGTGTAAACACTTTGCCAGCTAGCTAGGTTGCCCTAATTAGCCATGAATGCATAAGTGACATAAGTCTTGAAAGCATATTGCACAGTTAGTTCAGTCTTGCATTTAGTTAATGGATGGAATGTTGGGGTCATAAAACTATGTTATTTTAGTAACATGCAGCTGGGTAATGGTTGTTAGGTAGGGGGAAGGAGCATTTCCCCAACTGCTTTGCAGAAGTTGTGACTTATGTCAGTTGAGAGTTTGCTGTTCCACCCAGTAGTCGTACTACAGTTTTCGTCAATGGAACGTGAGATTTCTCAGGCTCGTCTGCTGTCTCCGAATCAAATACGAGAAATCGTAATGGATTCAGACAGCGACGAGGAGAAATATTCCGCTTCTGAGGACACGGAGGACGATGAGCCATGCCCACCTTCGTGACGGTCTTCAATATCACAGCCTCCAAGCCCAGATTTTTCAGCCAGCAGCTCTGAAGATGAGGATGATGTTGGTAATGTGGCAGGTCAACAGCCACCACCCTGCCTGTGGACACTGCCCCCTCAACCCCAAAGGCGTGTAGTGCACACCTTTTTGGGGCTCCCAATGGGAAAAGCAGGGAAGCTGCACACGTAACGAGCGAGTCCACTCCACTTAGCGTTCTGCTGCTGTTCTTCGCGGAAATTATTACTTTGCTGGTTGTGGAGACAAATCACTTCTATCACCAGTTCTTAGAAAATTCTGATGACAGACCTTCTCCCCAACATGAGGTGACAGAAGCGGAAATGTTTGCGTTTTTGGCTCTGACATTACAGATGGGACATACAGTTCAAGACAGACTGGAGGACTACTGGACGAAAATGGAACAGCTTCACACTGCATTCTGTGGACAAACAATGGCACGTGCTAGGTACTATCACATATTACGCTTTCTACATTTCACAGACAATAATAGGAATGGAGTTGACAGAACAGATGACAGACTGTGGAAAATATGAGACTTATTTGAAATTATAAGGACGAACTTTTCAAAATTTTACAACCCTTCCGAACATTTGGCAGTAGATGAAGTCATTGTGAAATTCAAGGGAAGGATAGTTTTCAAGCAGTACATCCCAAAAAAACGCAAACGTTTCAGCATCAAAATGTTCAAACTATGTGACTCTACAGGATATACATATGACATGAATGTTTACCTCGGTAAAGACAAAGGGCAGCACAACACCTGACAGCAACACACAATACAGTGGCTAATCTGACAAGGGGTGTAGAAGGATTTGGCCATAAACTGTACATGGACAACTTTTTTCCTCCCCTGACCTATATGACAACTTGGCCCAGAAGAAAATTTTCTGTTGTGGGACAGTTAGGCTACATAGAAAGGGCATGTGCAAGGACCTCAGACCCAAGACACTGAGACTGAAACGTGGTGACATTCGAGTAAGGACCAGGGGTGACTTGACAGCTGTGGTGTGGAAGGAAAAGAGAGACGTGTGCCTTCTGACAAACATTCGCGATCCACCCAGAGAAGGCAATTATTTTGATGAACACGGGAATGCAATAAAGCTGGCAATTGTGGTGGATTATAACCGTCATGTGGGGCACAGTGACAATGCGGATAGGATGGCCAATAGCTACACGGCCAGCCGCCGTATGTGGAAGTGGACAAAAAAGCTCTTTTTCCACCTGTTAGACCTGGCCATTGTCAACAGTTACATCCTTTTATCATCATGTGGTGGGAAGAAAATTTCACACAGAGATTTTCATCTCGCCCTTATCAGAGAGATGCTGGCATGGTCTGGGCATGAGCCACAAACATCCATGCCTGTAGGGAGACCAGCCCCAGCTTCTACGAACATCAGAAGACTGGACACACGTCACAATAAGCACTGGCCTGGCCACAACCCCAAGCAGCGGCGTTGTCGCGTGTGTTCAGCGAGGGGTGTGATGCGAACCGTGGTATTCAAATGTGTCAAGTGTGACATGGCGCTTTGTGTGGACCGAAGTTGTTTTGAAGATTACCACACAAAAAACGACTTATAAGACATCTTTTTGTTCATTATCCATGGAAACTGTTGGAGCATCGACCAGAATGTAAGTAAAGAACATGGATATTTACAACTTTTTTAGAAACGTATGTTCTCCCTTATGCATTAAGGACATTACAGCATTTTTAAGGCATCCTGAGCATTGTCTGATTCCTTCCCCACAAATTGCTTTTTGTTTCGCAAATTTATCTCGCTTAGTTCTCGAAATATTCACGTTTTTCGAAAAGCATGCACAAAATTTAAATACCCCGCAGAATAATTTGGCGAGATGGGATTTAATATGGTACGCTAAGGGTTAATATCTCATTTTCTCTTCCTTCCTCCTCATCCACCATCCCCCCAAAACACACACACGCGCGCGTGCGCATGCGTGTGTGCGTGCACACAAATTGGTGTCTTAGGTGTCTGTCTATCAGATTGGTGGTGTAGAGGTTCTGATAACTGTGTTGAAGTGCTTTTTTTCTTAACCCATACAAAAATGTTTCCTTTTTACAATAAATGGTATCAGTCATAGTTACATTGTCAGTATTATATGTCAAAAAGTACAGTCCCCATTCTTGTTGTTTTCCTCCCTATATAATTAGAATGTAATACAATAAATGAAGTCACATTGAGTAAATCTGCCAGCTGTCTGCATTTTTAATATCTACCACTTTTGAAGTACAATGTGACTGATCTGTAAAGTAAGTGTTGTGGGTGTGGGAGTAACGTGACAATACAGTTTATCTCTTGTGGACTTGGCATGTCAGATGATGCATTTTGTGCATTCATGTGCTGCATATGTGAATATTTTCTGTGAGATATGAGGTTCTCACAGCACTATTGCTTAGGATTCAAGTCCTCTGGAATGTTATGCCATGTCAGCAAGTAAAGATTTACTGACCTTTTGAAGGGGTAAGAAGAGTGGAGTCTCTTCTCGGACTGTTTGACCCTTAAGATGGGCACTACATTTCTTCCAGACATTGGTAACTATTTGCCTTGTAGACATGGCATATTCCAGAGGTGTGAATCTTCCAAACACGTGTCTACATTGTATGTAAGGACCACATTTTTTTGACCTCAAAATAAAATATAGAAGCTTGTGTTTGATTTTCACCTGCGCCACAGTGTATCAACCAGAAATATGGCAAGACCTTAGAGCAACTGGTGTGGAGTTATCGTATGGAAGTCCCGCATGGAAAACTGTCCTTAAGACAAGAAAAAAAACTTTATATTTTCTCTTTATGTCATGAATAGAATATTCTGTCTGTATTAACCTGAAATTATAATTTTTTAAGTGTTCTGTATAGTGGAGGACTGCACAGATTTTCCAAAAATCTAGAAGCCATGTCAAAATGTTAGGCGCCAGATGGGTGACATGAAACAAGTTCCATCCTGAGGACACACAAATATTATGTACAACAGTTCATATTTAGTTGCCGGGATGATCTGACACCCGGGATTTGTGCAACACTGATTTTACATTTTTGTGTGGACTACCTGAAAATTGTGTAAAATACAGGGAATGTCTTTATGGGCAGTTACCTGAGACCATACAAAGGAAGTATAAAACCGCAGAAAACCTAAACTGTAGGAATGTAAATTCAGGGTTTTACTTTATAATGTAAGGGCATTCTTTGTGTTGTTTGATTGCTGCAGTTGTCTGTGATACTGTATTTATGAATGATTTGTTTAACAACACTTTCCATGAGCTCAGGTTATAAAGTGTTGAATGATGTGACGTTAGTGGTTAATGAAACGGAGAGACTGTGAAAGGAAGGGTCTCATTTGAGCTGTCCCACCATTTGCCTATAGGGTCTGTCGACACCACAAAAGACCTTAGGACGGCTGGTCTCCAAGCTGATACTTGAACCTGGGGCTTTCCAAATATGAAACAGGAATGTCCCTGCTTGACTTGTGATTGATTTGTATGGTATTGTTACCAGGTCTTGGTGTTATATGTATCTGTTGAACTCTTTTGTGCCATCACAGGTTTTGCAGACTGGCCTGGAGATCAATGAGGTAGACAACTCTGGCTTTAGCACACAGGGCCCTACTGTGTATGCAGGCAACCTTGGCTACAACAAGTACATCATTCAGGTGAGCCACAGGAAAAAATACATATTCTGTTAACTGCAGGCAGAAAACCCATACTGCTCTTATTATTTATTGACACTGCTTTGGCCATGTAGTTTAAATTTAATGATATTCATGTGTCTAATCACAACTCATTGAAAGTATATGGGGATGCAGTGGGAAGAATTGATGTATTCTTGACTTCAGTATCAGATGAGATTTTCATGTTACACTTGCTTTACCACTGACAAATGCGCTCATGGTAACCAATATTAGAACACTGGACAGTCCCATGGCTATTTTGGATATGGTGGCAAAGAGAGAAGACCCAGCTACTGTTGAGACTGAAACTACCTCATAGTATCTTCATTAGTTGGTGTCTAACAAGGAATCATTGGTGTAGGTAATTGGTCAGGAGCCCCTCTACATCTTAATAATTATGGGTCTGTCTGTAATTTCTACTTACATTACTCCCAGATTTCATATCAGGGATTGTGAAGACTGTCTTTTGTCAGAACACAGGAATCCAATCTAAAGGAATGCACAACAAGGTTAATGATTCTGTACATCTGGTAGGCCCTTCTGTGCCACATGGTGTGTAGGGGACTTAGTTGTGCCACTGAAGGGGCTGTGGTTTGTTCAGTTTTGAATCCTGTAATGATACTGTACCAGTTTCAGTTGGTCAGCATAAGTCAAAATGAGAAGATGAGAATGTACAGATTTGGGTGAACAAATTTGACGTTTTATTACACCATGCACCTGGATGGGCAGACCAGATATTGGCCACACACATCAGCACCTGGCATATGGTAGAATGATGTTAAGTCATCTGTAAGGACAGAGTGAGAATAATTTTGCAGACCTCTGGATAGTCTGTACAAAATCTCCCACATACAAGGTAGATGGATTATTGCCCCAAGCTGCTTGGTAAGTGGCAGTCTAATTTTGAGTAATGGTTGGGAAGTACTGTGGAAGATTGTTGGGATAGCCAGTGCCCTGATACATCCCAAACACAAGTCAGATGCATTGCTTCCCTAGTTATTCTGCATGGTAATTGATGGTATGATTTTGAATGCAGGTGTTTTTAAACAAAGTACTGAGCAAAATATTTGGTCCTGGGATGAGGAAAGTTAATTGGGCACTTAGGAGGAATTTATGTACCTCACTCAGTAGTGTTGGTGTAATGCAGTCATCAAGGCTGTGAAGGGAAAAGGAAGTCATGAAGTTCATTTGCATTTTTGATAGTGGGCTGCCAACTGGCATACTGACAAAGAAATGAGAGGCGTATAGCAAGCTGGAAGTTACAGATACAGGCTTTCAGGATCCAAGGTGGATGAAAGTGACACAGGATTGTGTCTAACGGTGGAGTTCAATATTAGCAGTGTTAAAGATTCAGGTGAAATTACCAGAGATCTGGTTGGTTGGTTGGTGCTGTGAGCTGACCAGAACAATGGCAAAGTCATTCTGGATACTGCTTTAGCAGGTGGAAAACATTGTTAAGTCGTATTATGAGTATGGCTTACAACGAGAAGTCCAGTTCAACAGTGCACTGTAAACTTATGTATGTAGTAAATTTGTTTGGTATTAGCAAGTGTTGGTCAGCTATTCTGATTTTGTGAGTAATTTGAAAGGCCTTGTCTATATTTATCTGCTGTTGGTGCAGATTTGGATCCTCATGCTAGCTGCAGTCTCTCTTTCTTTATGTTATGTAGTAAGCAGAAGTGGTGGAAGGCAAGATTAACAGTGGGGATTTGCATAACCTCAGCAGGTAATCCCTCTGACATTAGTGTTTATCCCATAGAAGCTGAGAAGTGCAGCACAACCATTTCTACGTACAGGCGTAGTGCTACCATTTATTGCACCATCCCTCACCCCATGTCAAAGTCTTTCTTATTTATCAGAGAATTGAAGAGAAATAAAGAGGCACACACAGGTGGGCTGGTTCTTAACACTTTTGATATTTTCTGTTCCATCCGCATTGTGGAACCTTTTTGGGATGGTGCTATCATCTGACTCATCACCGCCACATACTGTGTGCTGTTGAGTTGCTATAGGAGCCTAATTTACATGCCTTCTTTTCCCAAAGAAGAAAATATAGACCTCTGTTTACCCTGGTAGACAAGATGCACACACCAAGTCCCACCCTAGAGGGGATGGAGAAGAAATGGAAACCCACACTTCTTTGTAAGGGGGGTTGCTAGGGAATGGAGGTGAACATAGAGACAACAAACACTGCAGCACTGGGTGAACTTTGTGGGAGAGGGTGCATGCAGAGGAACATTTCATCCCACCGACTTCCATCCCCCACTTGTGCTTTAAAAACTCATTTCTTAAATGAAGACAGTAGCATTGCATGTGCCAGTCACTTAGTTTTAACAGTATAGTATACAGGCCTTATTGTCAAGTGGTACATGTGATATGGCACTGTTATGCAGTAAGATTGTCTTATTTTAAGACTTTGAAAATGGTAAGTCGTGTGTGAACCAACAACAGTAATACACTCATTTAAATACAGTTGTGACATTGACATTGTTACATTCCACATATTTGTTCAGTGGTATACAGACGTGATGTCATGTTGGGCTGATTCACTCTGTCACGTGTATGATGTACCACGTAGAAATTATCACTAGAGGTGTTCCTCACTTAATTTTCTCAATTAGTTCCAGAAAAACTGAGTGTTAATTGAAGCGGCACTAACCAAGGGAACTTATCCCATAAGAATTAATGTTCATAGATGTAATTTGTACTTTCAGCTTTTGCTTCCATGATTATTAATTCCCAACACCAGGTATATTGCAATACTGAAATCAGATTAGTGATTAGACATAGTGTTTAATTTTGAGGCCTTAAAGGAATTGCTATTTTTCCACATTCTTTGGTTTTATTCCCCCCCCCCCAAATAGATTGTATTACTGATCTGGCTGGGAACAGTGCATGGCAGTTCTAAAGGGTTCTTATTTTCTGGTGTGCAGGTGTCACAGATGGGTGTGCGATTGCTGCAGGGTTTGGATCAGGTGCAGCACATCCCTCTGGATCTGGGATCCCCCATTGTGCATGCCTCATCTGCAGACCCACATGTGGTAATCCTAAGTGAGGATGGCCAGGTGATCCTGCTGACACTGAGAGAGATCCGTGGACAGGGCAGACTAAGCGTCACACGACCCACACTTTCTCTAGTAAGTGATGAAGTGTGACGTGGTACATGGTGCGACAATTTAATTCCCAGAATGGCCCTGTGAAAGCAAAATTTGCTTACCTGTGCACTGGCGGCTGCTGTTGCCTCTTAAATACTCTCCCGTGAGACAATGGTGCCACTGTTGGAAACAGTCTTGAAAATTGTTTTCCAGAATACCTCGCAGTAACATTTTCACATTGTGTTGGATGTCAGGAAGGGGGGCAAATCTTTGTCCTTTCAGGACATTTTTTAGTTTTGGAAAGAGCCAAAAATTGCAGGGGGCTGTCCAGAGAATAAGGTGGATGGTCCATTTTTGTAATGGAGTTCTTAGCCAGGAACTCATGAACTCTTAACACTTCAGGTGCAGGGGCATTGTCTTGATGGAGAATCCACTTATCAGGCCAGAGTCCAGGTCTTTTCCTCCAAACAGATTCCTGTAACCTTGTCAGCATTTCCATATAACACTGTTGATTTACCGTTTGTCCTTGTGCAATGAATTCATAGTGAACTGTCCCCTTGTGATCAAAGAAACACACAAGCATGGTCTTGACCTGTAACCGAAACATGCGTGCTTTTTTCGACCAAGGTGGATTCTGTGTTTTCCACTGCGTGCTCTGTCGTTTTGTTTCTGGGTCATGTTGAAAACACCACGTTTCATCACCGGTAATGACCGTATCAAACCTCTCTGCATTGCATAAAGATCGGATGAACTGTGAAGCTGACGTTGTTTTTGGTCATGTGTCAAGATTCGAGGCACCATTTTTGCAGAAAATTTTCTCATTCCCAAATCTTCCTTTACAATCTGTCGCACTGTTTCCCTATTCATATTCAATTCTTCTGCTATTACTCTTACACCTAATCTTCGATCTGAGCGCACCAAGGTTTGTACTCTGTCCACATTTGCATCTGTCCTTTGCATTTTTGGCTACCCACTTCTTGGGTTGTCTTGCACATCTTCTCGCCCTTCCTTGAACTGCCTGTACCATTCAGAAACACTCAATTTCTTCATGGTGTATTCACCATAAGCCACTGTTAATAGGGTTAACGTTTCAGTACCACTTTTACCAATCTTCGCACAAAACTTGATGTTTATATGCTGCTCCAGATTCTTGTCACTCATTTTTCCACCAACCGTATACCACGGACACGTACTGCTTCCTCTGCTGCTCGGGAATGAACGATTCATTTGGTCTGTGGCTCATGTAAACGCAAGTTGGAACATGTCCAAACGTGCTTGAGTACACGAGTTTGTCTGAATCAAAACCCCAGCCTCACGCTGTGACTGTTCGGGAATTAAATTTTCACACCTCATACTTGGAAACTCCAAATGCATGAAGTTTGAGTTTTCAGATTCAAAAGTATCTATGCTTGCACATTGTTAGTTAAAGTTGGTAGTAAGAGGAGTATGCTGTCATAATTTTTGCCAAATGTGCGTACATTCACAATACTTTATCCAGTAGTAGATGTTCGGTTTCATTTTATTTAGCACCTCCATTGTATGATGTTTTTTGTAGAGGCCATACATACTTACATTATGTGCTTACCGGGATGTGAGCGGACTGTTCTCCACCAGCCTCCCGGAAGACGAAGTGGAGGTTAAATCCAAGAAGGAAATTAAGTCAGAAGATAACTTGAGGAGGTATGCAGGAACCTTATCCAGCATGTACTCATAACTGCATGATAAGTAGGTAATAACAGAATAATTTAGTGCTGTGTTTGTGAAAAGTAACATCTAGTTCATTTGCAGGTTCATTTCAGTGTTGTTTTGTGAATCACTTTGACAATCGTTAATTATATATACTACTTCTAATTTTAAGTGCCTGTAATATAGTGACATTTGTTATGTCACAGTAAGTTGTGAATCATTCCCCAAACTTATCTTGATGTGAGACGTCCCATTACATTTGTAATACAAGGGTGTATCCAAAAGTTCCAGGACAGTACTTGTAAAAAGAAGTTTGCGTACCTTGGATGTTAAATTCCTCCATCACCTTCAAAGTACTCCCCTTTTGCACGAATACAGTGGTCCCAGCGTTTCTGCCATGCTTGGAAGCATCCCTGGAAGTCCCTTTTTGGAAATGTGTCAAGTACCCGCTGTGATTCCTCTTGAATCTCTTCAGTGGTATCAAATCTTCGACCCTTCATCCGAAGTTTCAGCTTGGGGAA
>Ga0209628_10002563_pt1 | contig 12409 bp, 15 predicted proteins | sample TergutCu122P4_FD_187285 | JGI IMG/M metagenome (GOLD analysis project Ga0209628, IMG submission 187285) | Cubitermes ugandensis P4 segment gut microbial communities from Kakamega Forest, Kenya - Cu122 P4 (SPAdes) (version 2) | ecosystem: Host-associated > Arthropoda: Insects > Digestive system...
CAGTATCGCCAGCGCAGCATCGCCGCCTTGAAGCGCCGCGCCGCTGCCATGGGCTTTCAGATCAGTCCTGTAGCTGCAACCGCAGCATGAAAACGGGCGCTGCTATTTCTGTTTCTTGAGAGAACGTGTTTACGATCCCTGCGCGGGAGTGCGGGCGCGGACTTGGGCGGTCTGCGGCGTTGCAAATCCTCGCCATACGGCTATGGCTGCGGTTTGCGCCTTGCAGTCCATCCCAATCCGCATCCCGCACACCTCGCGCCAAGATCGCAAACCCGTTCTGAGGAAGGGAACATTACTGCTTGGATCTGACATTTGTGAGCATAGGCATCCACCTATGATATGATGGGCTTTGCTAATTTCGCTCTGTACCCATACCAGCCCCGTCTAGCTTTCCACTATTCCTAGAAAGGAATGTATGAACGATGCTAACTCCCACCACCATATGCCGTCCAAACCGGCCTCGCCTCGGCACATTGAGCATGCGATCCAAAGCTATGGTTATGCAGCCAGCGAATCAACTTGGCGAGGTTGCAGGCGCGCATCAGAACAGCCAGAGAACAACGGGCATTTGCGTTGCCAACACCCCGGCATAGGCCATATCGCTCACATCGCCAGGCCGCTACGGGCTACGCCCTACGCAGCTTGGTGGTTTACGCAATTGCCCCTGAGATCCCTCGATCCAGGGGTCATTTCTATCTGAGAGGAAGGGAACATTACTGCTTGGGGCTAACAATTGTGAGCATAGGCATCCACTTATGATATGATGAGCCTTGCCAATGTCGTTCTGTACTCATACCAACCCCGTCTGGCTTTCCACTATTTTTAGAAAGGAATGTATGAACGATGCTAACTCCCACCACCATATGCCGTCCAAACCGGTCTCGCCTCGGTACATCGAGCGTGCGATCCAAAGCTATGGTTATCCAAACATGCTCCCAGAGGCATCTGAGGCTATCGTTGCTGCGCACCGCCAGTTGTGCAACCTAATCACCGCTGCTATTGACGGAGAGGCAATCCCGGCTGCTGATGTACCAGGGGACACGCCTAAGACGACTTACCGCGTCCCCATACCCCACAGAGAGAGATGGACTGAGGTCTATGGCGCGCTGGAGATGGAGTGGTACAAATGGCGCACAGTGACGTCAACAGACGCAGTACTGCAAGACACTCAAAAACATGGTTACGGCACCGCAAAGATCGCGCCGCACAACGCGCTGATTGAGGCGTCCGTGGATCAGCCGCTCCCCAATCCCCGCAAGCCGGGTTGTCTGGCGCGGACGTTTCCCTGGTACGGATGTCACCAATGAAAGTAATATATGAAACACTTACTCATCATAATTAGCGCCTTTCTTGCGTCAAGCATTGCTTTTGCAGAACCAAAATGCAATGCAACAGATCAATCTGGATGCGCGGAACTTTGCGCTCAAAGAGTGCCGGGTACATGTTTATATGTGCAGAAACCAGAGCAACAACAGCCCATTAGACCTCCAGAAGAACTAAAGCCTGCGCCAGACATGACTGGTCGCTATAACCCGCCAGATGAAAAACCACCAACGATTACAGGATCTGGTGTTTACCAAACTAGAGAACCAAAACTACCTAATTGGGAACTATTGAAGTACTGCGCCCGACATCCTATATTATGCACGCAGGGCTGCACCGCCGGGGATAATCGGGCTTGTTTTGCGCTGGAAGAATTAGATCAGGTGCCAGATTGTGCTGGGGAAATTTTAACGACTCCTATTGAGTTACCATTTCCTAATCCTCCTACTAACTGTTTAAATCTACTTAATCAGTTAGCGAGCGACCCCTATGCTGGCGACACCAGTAGAGCTGCATGTGCTACAATTCTATGCATGAGTGATAGAGAGTTAGACAATGGAAGAATATCAGGAAATAATCTTGCTGGTAATAATTGCCCCCATTTGGTAGACAAGTTCTTTAAAATAGTAAGAACTGATAACAAAGGTAAATTTTCACCGAGCGAAACAAAGTTAGCTCGCAAAGCAGCTTTGGAAGAATGCGCTTCAGGAGTGGACATGACTCCATATATAAATTCCATTATTAATAAATGGGGAGAAGCAGAAAAAAGTCCAGTCCGTTAATCGTAGCAGCTGTAAGTCGAAAACAGATCGCCTGTGAATCCGTGCCCTTCCCTAGAATTAAAGCGCTTCACCCTGCGGGTGAGCCTCTTCTTCTCGATCTCACGGATTCAGGAGGTCAGTCAAACTTATGTTTCGGTGCTTTTGTTCCGAGATGCGGCCAGATCGTAAAGCTCTTGTCCGCACTTTGCGCGAAAGTCCGAGGTTGACATCGAGAACAACAGCCGAATCTCGGTAGTGCAGCAGATTCGGAATAACGATACCGACGCCTTTGCTTGACCAGTGAGCATATGCGGAGTTATATCGGCTAAATTAAGGCACTCAACCGACGGAACAAACAGCAGCCCGACTACTAAGGAATCTAGCAAAAATAAATTGAACATTTATTCAGATAAAGTTCATGAGCGTACAATATAATTCTTATAAAAATGTCCAAGCTATTTTTTTCTAAACTCCTAAAGCTCCGGTTATGCGCGCCAAGACAGTTATAGCAATAGCAATTTTGCTCATATTCCGCCTCTCAGTAATTTGAGCTTGTTCACGGGGTCGTAATACAGCTCTTTCAGGTAGGTTTTCTCAAAAAAAACTACTACATCAATAGTAGTCTGAACTTCCTGCATGATGTAATTGAAGTCGAGCGTCTGGCCTACCTCACTTTGCTTGATGTAGGAGCCGATCTTGTACAGCGCGCCCCTGCAGTCGTTAGCGTGGATTGATGTGACCGATCCACTATGACCGCTTTTTAGAGCCATCAAATAATCCCATGATTCGTCGCCGCGCAGCTCGGTAATAAAAATGTGGTCCGGCTTCATGCGCATGCAACTTGCCAGTACGGACTTTGCGCTAATCGCCGGGCTGAAAAACAGATGCACGCTGTTGGGATGCCTGGGTGTTGTCAACTCGTGTGCATCTTCAATCGTAAACAATCGGCGCGAGCTGGGATAAAGATCTATCAAGCATTTTGAGAATGTTGTCTTACCGGAGCCAGTGCCGCCTACCGTTACAACATTCAAATGATGCTCTACTGCCAACTCAAAAAACCGGACAAATTCCCCCTTCCGCGCCAATTCAACCATGAGCTGCTCCCAGGGTTTGATATCGTCGTCGGCTGCCGACAAAGTCGGCTTAAGCCGGCCGGATTCAACGTAGTTGGCCAGCGTGAAACGGCTGCTTGAAGGCTTGCGGATAGTCATGCTGACCGTGCCATCTTCCGTTGCAGGCGGCAGCACTATCTGGCATCGTTCGCCTTCTGGCAAGGTAAACGAGGCGATAGGGCAATCACGGTCGAGCGGCTTTTGGTTGAATACAGCTATTGCCGTGGCCAACCCCTGTAAGTTCTGGATTGTGAGTGCCGGATTTGGTGTACAATGCCAGCCGCCTTGATCCTCAACCCAATGCTCGCCAGGCCGGTTAACCGCGAGTTCGGTAATGTCTGCCTCCAAAGCCGTGCTGATGCCATAAGAGGCCATCAACTGGCGGACAGTCAGCGAGCGGTCAACACGGGTAACCTTGGGCAGTGAGCTACTCGACGAGTTGGTAGACATTCTCAAAACTCACGTCTCGCGCGACCAATACGTTGACTACCTTACCAGGGAGCACGGTCAATGCAGGTGGAATATTGATCGAATTGCGCAGCGCCTCGGCAGCCATGTTTTGCGTGGTTTGTTGTGTGTTTTGAAAAGGTTGCTGATACGTGATATTGTTACTGCCGTTGCTATCGCTAGTACTGGCTAGGCGTTGCGAATAGGCAGCCGAAAAATCGGAAATCAAACTCAGCATGATGGCACCGCCAAAGCGCTGCCAGAAATGGGTATTCACGTAACCAGGAATGCCGCTATATCCCATTTGATCTGCTGCTGGGCTATCTACATTGGCAAAGATGCCGCTGGGATTGTCGATGCGCGACCAGACCACGAATGTTCGTTCCTGGCCTTGTTTCAAGCTTGATTGTTGTTCGCCGAATATGGTCGCGCCGCGCTCAACGAGTAGCGTTTTACCGTTGGCCGAATACACGTCATTGACCACCGAGCAGATGACGAAGCCAGGCAATGTTGTGTCAATTCCGGTTTTTAGGGCACATGGAATCGTTGTTCCCTTTTTTAACAAGTAATCGAGGGTCGGCAACCGACTTGCGGCACGCGCTTGCAACACTGATGGTTCCAAGCGCTCAGACAACGCCGAGGCACTACCTCCACTTCCCACGGCCAAGCCAGCAGCACTGCCCAAGCCAGACTTTAATGTACCGTCCGGGTTGCGACCCATAGCTGCCAAACGTACAGCAACTTCTCGCTGCTGCACCTCGCCTTCTGACAACTGTCCGCTACTGGTACCGCCCAGTTTGGGAATTGATCGATTTCCAGTGTTGTCCAGTAATACATTACCAGCTAGTTGTTGCTCTTCCAGAGTCAATGGGATCTGGCCAGTAACTCCGCTAACACTCACCTTGGGTACAGGTAACGGGGTAACAATACCAGTGGTGCCAGCAGCAGCCCGCTTAGCCGCTTCCGCAGCCATTGCCTCCTCCGCCGCTTTGCGCCGAGCAACCGCTTCTTCTTCAGCTTTCTTGATAGCGGCTTTTTTCGATGCCATGCTTATGCTTTCAACGGCTTCATTTTTTACTGCAAAACTTGGTGTTTCTTTGATTTTCTCAACCGCTACTTGTGTCGAAGATCTCCGGTGTTTTTGATAAATCATAAGACCAGCAACGACAAACAAAAAAGCGGCGATCATGATTCCCAACACAGCTAATCTACCGACATTGCTTTTTGCGCGCACTTTGCTGCCGGGCACGCCCAAAACCGCATCGTTGTTATGTAAAGTTGGTAATGCGCCCTGTATACCAGATTCAGGTTCTTCGTCAACACGCGTGAAATCGGTAGTCATGGCGTCTTATCCTTATCGATACGCACAGCGCCACGCACGCCAGTTTTATCTTCGTTGAATGAAGATTGTTTGTACGCTTTATTAATAATCTCTATCACCTGGTCACCAAGTCTCGCCCGTATTGTACGGATTATCTCTTGAAGCACTATCGTTTGGCCATGCTGCGGGTCAACATGACTATTTAATAATGCCTCTGTTCCATCTGGCATAACCTTGAAAAAGACAGGCAATTCAGCAGCATTATCATATATTAAATAGGTAAAGCGGCCGTCGTCGTAGGCGGCCGTTGGTTTTAATAAGTCACCAATACCTCGCCAGACATAATTAGTATTAATGGTAATTTTTCTGGATTGAGCGACCCCAATAATCTGTACACGCTTGGTTTCAGCTAATGCTTTGGCCGTCTCGCTATCTAAATATCGAAACTTTAGAATATAAGTTGGCTCTATACCTTGTGGCGCAATAAGTAAATCAAATGAATAAGTACGTTTATTGGTAACAACGACCAAATTGGTTCGAGGCCTTTTCACTGAAGGCTTAAGCACGATATTATTGCCTCGCACTCCAAGATTCCATGCATCAGCAAAACCCATACCTAATGCTGAATCAGGTGAAGTTAACAATGATTCTCCGTTTTCAAACTGAATAAGCGTTGCTCGACCGATAACCGTGTATACAGGGTAAACCCTATCAGGGTCATAAATTTCGGTACGAATACGATCGTCAGCAGCATAAGACGCTCCTATCGTGAAAATGGCTGCCAGCAGGAATAACCACTTTATCATTTCAACACCTCGGCATCAACGCGGTAAGCCACGACCTTAAAGCCAAGTGGATTAACCAACCGCTGCTGATCTGTCATCTTGCCCGGCTTGAACCAGAAAGCAATTGTCGCCACCCATTTTTGTACAGGAGAATTATCAAGATTTTCGCCACTTGCGTTTAGCTTTTCAGTAGTAAATCTGACGGATGCTATATCACCAGTGAAAGTTATAGAAACGACTTTCGCTACAACTTTTCCCTTGTCTTTAAGAATATTTAACGGCGCATTCGGGTCTTGAACTTTATGCTCATATTCCTTTGCTACGTCAGGTTCTGACATGAGTTTACAGGATTCATATGCTTCGTTGATTAAATACCAGTCGTAACTTTCACAAGTACGCACGTATTGCGCCAGCCAATACTTGTTTACGACTTCGTCGTAGCGATCTTTGGTGTCACGGATAGAGCGTAGTACAGTTGTTGCACCTGTACTGTTGTCCACCTTGAGAATAACTGGTTCCGGCTCAGTACGCAGCAACAGTGCTACCAAGAAAGCTGAAATCGAAATTACAGTAACTACAACGCAGATACCAGCGATAATCCAAGCTATTTTTCGTGATTGTTCTTTTTCTTCAATTTTAGATCTTTCGAAATCTGCGGCGGCGTGTATAAAATCTTGCGGCAATCGCTTTTCCGCCTGTTTTAATGCCTTCTCAGGTGCAGAATATTTTGTTTTTTTGATGAACATTTCTATTATCCAGCCCTACGAATCTGACCACTTTGTGGTCGTCTGGTGGCACGCCATGCAGAAAAAGCCTTTCCTGTCTGGTAGGCGCCGCGGATTTCCCGTACTGTGCCCGCACCGAAATTACGAATGCCACTAGCCAGTGCGCCAACACCGCGCACCGTACCAACATTGATACCCCCAGCACTCAAGGATGAGGCCAGGGCGCTAACATATCTCACCACTATAAGTAATGTTAAATTTCCCAATGTGGCCAGAAACACAGCCTTTAATGAGGCGTCATCAAGCGTTCCTCCTCCTCCGCTCGATAACATCATTTTAGACAAATTTATAGATATTGTTGCGATAACAGCAACAAAAATAGGTATCAACGCAAAACTAAATGCCGAATTCAGCCATGCAGAAAAATATTGACGCGTTGCTGGGAACAATAAGAGCGCAAAAAATAGAGGCCCTACCATTGCTATAAGATAAGCACCTACATTAGCTATTACTATATAAACAGTAGCCACCACTAAAAATGGAACCAGCCCAATTAACACGCAAATGCACTTAAAGATATACAGGAATAATGGACCTAAATTAAATGGGAATGTTAACGCTTGAACCGAATCATAACCACCACTCATTATGTCTATATAGAAAAGAGCCAATTGATCTAGCAGGTTAGCTGTACTGGTGCCGCCGCCAATAGCATTAGCCACGTCCATACCAATATTAGTTACGATTGGCATTACGTAATGCTGATAATTTGAGGCATTGAGTCCAAGTCCAAGAATAATTGCAACGGATATCATCCGTAAACCAAAATCCAAAACAGGCTCTGTTTCGACTCCTCTAAGATAATTGATACATACAAATATCATGTAGATTCCAAAACACACGGAGGCAATGGGAGTCACAACGCCTGATATGGCTGAGGCCGCAGCGCCAGCTCCACCCGACACTATATTATTTATTTGGTTTATCAACCATGTAATTGGCGCGCTCTCATCCATGATTTACCTCGTATACCCTTTATTATCTAAACAAGCATGGTCGGTTGCTGCAGTCGTCACAACATGGAATGCCCCATTTCTTTGAGGCCAGCAATCTAATAGACCCTCTTTTCTAGCTATTGCCATCTGCGCATTCAGCGCAGAGGGGTCGGTTGCGTATTTGGTCGGATCGTTCTTGATGAGAACCAGCATCGTCTTGGCTTTATCAATGTCGTGGAGATATTGACCAACCGTAGGTACGGCTTCAGCCTTTTTGGAATCATCTTTGCACCCGACCAAGCCAGCCAAGCTAGCCAGATACGCAATCATAAACAAAATTTTTGCTTCTCGTCGCATGACAGATACCATTAGCAAGCTGTGCTCTTAAATTCGTTACAACCGAATTCTTTGGAGGCTGCGTTACCAGCAGCTTGAACTTCTTGCTGCTGTCTGGTCTTGAGCAAGTTGACTAGGTTCATATTGGCCTGAATCGCGTTTTGCTCGTTGGCCATGCGGTTAGCCAAATCCATCTTGGCTGCAGGATCGGATGCTAGGTCGATCTCGGTCATTAACTGCTTTATCTGTTGCACACGCTGAGTAGATTTGTCGTAGAGGTCTTGCATAACCGACTCTTGCGACGCTATCACATCATATAGGTTGTTGGTGGCGGGCTTGTTCGAAAATGTTGGATATTTCGCACGGTTCGTAGCATAGGCTGCCGTACTTTTGATCTGGGAAATCAGGTTTTGCCAATCAGGGGGTAAGACTGTAGTAATCCCAGGGTTGTCAAACAACGTACCCATACCTCGCGCGCCATTCATTGAATTGAATAACGCCTCAGCCTGCTTGATCTGCTGTGCGAGCTGTTGGAACTGCGCTACCCATTTAGTTATCTGCTCTACTTCGTTGAATACTGAGACAGCAATATGGGCTCCGTCCGTAACGGGAATTTGCGCTTGGGCAACGCCACCAACAGCAACGAAAGATAAAGCCACTAAAGATTTACTGAACGAAAGGGATGCTTTTTTCATACTGAAACTCCTTGCGGTTGTGATAATTTTGCTCGACCCTGCTGGCGCAGGATTTTGTAGACGGGTACCCACCTATCAGGATCGGTACCTGCCTGCGCTTTCGCCGTTTCGAGGAATAGAAAATCCTCGGCAGTCATCGCAAAAACAGCGATATCATCGCTCATGCCGTTTAAGTCCAGCTTGGCAATGTTCGATTGCGATCCTTGTTTGACTAGAAACATGCGGCTTTGTAGACCGAGTTTCTTAAGCTTTTGAAACTCCTTGGGAGTCAAACCGAAGCGCTGATACCCACTGCCGTTTGGTGTGATGTATTCGGCGTCAGGGTTCGGTAAATAAATTTTTGTTGGGGTCTGCTGCAAGATCGCCGGCAGCAATGGGCCATCGGCGTCCTCTGTCGATTGCGTGACCAACACGATGAATTCATCGCGTCGGCGCCCCGTTTTCAATGCATCCAAAATCTGATTCGCAGTCGTTGGGTACTTTAGCGGAAGCCAGAACTCCTCGACAACAGTGGCCAGCAGTCCACCAGTCCGTGTCATGAGCGTCTTCAGATGAAATAGGTACGACAGAATCGGCTCAGTTGCCGGATGTCCAGCCACCAGAAAATCGGACACATCAAACCCGACACGCTCGAACGACTCCCAGTTGAAATTGTTATGCTCGTTATCCAGTGCGTAAGCGTAGCGCCCGTCTATTTCGCCATAGCACCAATCAGCCAACCGGCGCGCGAGGCAATCCGGGCCGCGGTCAGGAATGCTTTGCAGCAACACACCGAAGCGCCGGTGTTCAAACGGCATTTCAAAAACATTATCGACAGCACGTTTGACATCTTTTTTATCCTCAGCAGGAATATCTATGCCGGGCTTACGCCCGCAAGCCTCGACCAGGTCGTACAGGAACGATCGATTGAAAGGCGTGTCTGGTAGCTGGAACGGATTCAGGCCGGTGGGTTCGCCGCTGGCCAGCTTGAAATACGTACCACCCTGCGCCTCGATAAACCCTCGCATTGAGCCATCTTTATCGACCGCGAACATACGGCAGCCGTATCGCTCTAGGAAGGCAAGGAGGAAGGTCTGCAACGTGGTTTTGCCAGAGCCGGTCGCTCCAAAGATGCATGTATGACCGGCACGCTTTTCACCTTGCGAATCAAGTTCCGGTAGCGAGTAGTGAAAATTAAAGTGATACACGCCGTTGACTCTGGTTTGCAGTGGGATCACCGCTGACCCGTCAGCGAGCGGATTGCCGAATTGCTTACCGCTGCTGTAGGTGTTCATGCTGAACAATCCCAACAGGTTGCGCGTAGTTTTAGGCATGGGCCGCGGGCGGCGCTTGACATTGCCGGGAAACATCGAAAAGAACGTCTCAGGCGCTGAAATCGTAGCCGGTACGAACTGTGTGCCGCACGACCCGCTCAGCGTTGTCCGTGCTGTTGAGCCGCGGTCCTCGGTTTGCTTCTCGGTTCTACCGAACACGGCAAGCGCGCCGTGTAACTCACCAAAATACGCCTCACCTGACATGATGGCACCCTTGCCCTGGGCCATGTCGTCCATTTGCTCCACGGCCTCATCACCGGCTGACTGCATCTTGTTGAGCGCCTGGTTGATCATGCGAATCGACTCGGCCGTATTGATGAGCGTAAGCGATAGACACATGATGAACGGGAAAGGTAGTTCCAGCAGCGGATTGAACTTGCCACGTGTTGTCGGCTCGGGGAAGTCTTTTAGATCGAAGAAGGCGGTGTAGCGATTGCCACCGTCTGGGTAGCGGGTTTCCATCAGCTTGTAACCGTGGTGTAGCGTGCTGGTTTCGATCGCTTGCCGCAATGGCAACGACGTGACCGGAACGCGCTCCCAGAATCCGTTGTACAGGTACGCGATGAACTCGTAAAACTCGCTGAACAGATGACCCTCGTGCTCGTATGTTGATAGCAGATCAGCTTCGTAGGGCTTTAATGAGTGCGCGACCATAAGTTGGATCTCCTCCATCTCACGAACGCACTCTTCGAAGCTATCGTTCATCCCAGGCTTGAGAACAAAAGTTAGGTAGAAGCTGTTTTCAAAAATGTCATGACCTTCAAATTTGGCCATGTAGCGAGCGCTTAGGTCGCGCATCCACTGATAACTAAATTGATAGTTCGTCTTGAACTGGGTCTGGTAATGATCTATGTGCGCCCAGACAGCCAAGCGCGACCCGGTGGACTTGGCGATACTTAGAAACAGGCCGTTAAGCTGGTCGTATTGGTTCTCCAGCATGTTGTCGCTTGTAACTTCAAAGGGCAACCCTTTAGCGCGAATCGCAAAGGCTACCCGACCATCTTCCAACGACACGATGGTGTCGCGGACGTGGTAGTTGTACGGCGGGAGCTGCTCCTCACCGGCGAATTGCTTTTTCAAAATACTTGCGAACATGCTTAAGCCTGCGTCCATAGGTCGTAGGTGCGATCGTCATCGTCCCGCCGTAGTACTTGGCATTCCCGCTCATTGCTTTGATGAGCGTCCACTTGGTTTCGAGTAAGAGGATCCGAATCGCACGGTCATCGTTGATACAGAGCATTTTTGCGAACAGAAGCAACGGCACCCCGACCAAGGCGAAAAACCAACCAAGTCGACCAACGAACGTCCCGAACACTAAACCGGCCATCAAGGAAGCACTCATGATGAACAGGCCAGTCATGTAAGGCACACCCCAAATCATGGGGCTACGCCCCAGGCCGTTGTAGCTGATGTATTCGATAGGGGGCTGTTCGTCTGTCATGGCGTCTTATCAGGTTGACCACAAGCCCCATGCCCATGTGCCAAGGGCGACCGCCGCACCTACCAGCGCGACATGAATCACTCCCCAACCAAAGTCAGCCCATGATTTTTTTTCGGTAAAGGCCATCACGCCGAGCCACAACAAGTAGATGACAGCCAGTACGCCGACCACACCATAGATGCCGTTTTGGATGTCGGTGGCCGTGTTTTTGGCTTGGTCAAGTCCACCTAACGCGAACGCTGGACTAGCTATGACTGCCGTTGCCATGAAGGCCGTGATCCGGCCTGCCTTAAGGGTTTTCATTCATTCCTCTTTGACCAAAGTTTTTAAACACGTCCCAGCTCTCGTATTGAACGGAGCGAGACTCAGATGCCGGTGCTTTCGCATCGGATACAGACCGCACATCTCTCCTTGAAGATGTGGTTCTGATGGGGTAGACAGGCTGCTTTTTGACCAGCGCTATTTCTCTGTCTATGGCTTCCAAATCGGCCTGAGATCGGTCGATTGCCGCTTTGTCTTTGCTGGTTTGCGCTTGTGTAAGCGTTTGGACAATCTTGTTCCTCTCGGTCACAAGTACGACCATGCGATCTGTTTGCTCGCTCGCCGCCGCTTTGTCTGCCGCCGCGTGCACAATAGCTAAATCCACGGGCGCAGCAGGAGCTTGTATCGCGTTGATGGTACCGGCTAGCGCTGCCGCTTGACCTTGTGGGTCAGCGTGTGCGGCGTACGCCCACAACAGGACGCATAGCACCACTTCCGGTCTTACAAACGACCGCTTTCGACCATAGCGCTTCGGGATGCTCACTTCTCGTACTGTTGCTTGAGCGCCGCTGCTACTTCTGGCGTGTTGATTGGCCTTTCGGTTGCCGAACTGCCGACTTGATTGAGCTTGGGTGGAGTCGAGCAAGCGGCCAACGCCCCCGCTAACAAGATCGCTATGACACGTAATTTGAGTTCATTTTTCATGTCCGTACTCTATCCAAGCCTTCAATCAGAAGTGGATCGTATCATACTTTTTGTGTTTTGTTTCTGTGTTAGCAAGGCTTGAACTGACCTTGCCCCTGAAATCCGTATCCCATAGCCAAGCTCATAAGTTGGCCTGACCTAATTGATTGGCAAGCCAATTTTGCTCGAACTGTATCGGGCTGACATAGG
>Ga0209628_10002564_pt1 | contig 12407 bp, 6 predicted proteins | sample TergutCu122P4_FD_187285 | JGI IMG/M metagenome (GOLD analysis project Ga0209628, IMG submission 187285) | Cubitermes ugandensis P4 segment gut microbial communities from Kakamega Forest, Kenya - Cu122 P4 (SPAdes) (version 2) | ecosystem: Host-associated > Arthropoda: Insects > Digestive system >...
TATACTATTCCTACTACTACTACTACTACTACTACTACTACTACTACTGCTGCTGCTGCTACTTCTCCTCCTCCTCCTCCTCCTCCTACTACTACTACTATTCCTACTGCTAATACTACTACTTCTGCTGCTACTCCTACTGCTGCTACTACTACTACTACGACTACTGCTGCTGCTGCTGGTACTACTACTACTGCTGCTACTACCATTATTACTACTATTACTCGTACTACTACTACTACTACTACTACTACTACTACTACTGTTGCTGCTCTTGCTGCTACTTCTACTACACACCATGATTAAGCTTATTTAAAAAATGAAAGTTAAATATCGTTATAACGCCTTTTACAGTTTATGGGAGATTATGGCACAATTCATTATGTGAAATAGGACCAAAATTTCATATACAGATTTGTAAATTTATTTTATTATAAACAGAGTAGCCTTCCACATGTTTCGGCTACCTGTTGTGGTCATCTTCAGGGAGGTGTTTATTGGAGGATATATTACATAGAACGTCAAAATAATTCACTATACAAATATAAAATGCTAAGTTTTAAATAAAATTCAAAATCTATGCTAAATATTAAAATATTGATAAAATTGTTTGTGCTGAGTTGCATGTGGACATGTTGTGATTATGGTGATACCATCCATGCGGAGGTGGTGTTGTGTCTACTGTTTGCTCTGTACACCTCCCTGAAGATAGCCACAATAAGTGGCCGAAACATGTAAGAGGCTACGCTGTATATAATACAATAAATTTACATATCTGTATATGCACTTGTTCGTCATAAAGAGTCACGGATCATTTAATAAAATGAGGTATTTAATTCTTAGTTCAATTAATGATTCCTTATCGTAGATTACAGCGTCGAATGGGAAGACGGTTGTGGGTTATGAACTGGGTACCGTGCAGAGGGCAGCGGCTGTGATGTACTTTAGGTATTATCCTGGCATATTATTGGACGTAGTGACGAGATACACAAAAAACCTCTGGGGTTGACCGGCCTCAAGGACAATCATTTTATTCTAGACTCACTCCCCTGCACCATCAAAGCGACGGACGGTGTATCGTGTTTTTTTGCATCTGGATGTACCTTTCAGTGCGCTAGAAAAATTTTCGTTCACTTTGTCCCTTTTTTTCCAAAAGAAAGTCAAGAATTGCTTTATGCGCCTTAGAGCCGTTCAATTACAAGTATCTCCATTTAAACGAGAAAGGAAATATGCGTCATTCATACCAGCGCAGACACTGACATTGATTTACCGACCCTGCAAAACAAGGTATGATTTGAATCGTTTTACTGTTCTTAGAATTGTCAGATATTCCATTTCACAGTAGCAGCATGAAACGTGATTTATTGAGACAGCTTTGCCCGATAATTGCGACATTCCCCTGTTTCCATGGAGTGCAGTAAACGTTGAACTGTTTAGAATTTAGTGGTTACTATTCTTGCCACTAGTTTTAACTTGCCCACACATTGTATGTATATCTGCTGAATGATTCTTAAAACAAATAAGGATTTTCGCATTTTACAACCTTAACCCATTGGTCTTTCGAATGTAAACAGTCAGAACTCTGTGAGGTAGGAACTGAACATCGATTAATTCCAGTCTTCCCAGGTTTAAGGATACTGTACCAACTACTAGATCTATTACGGTATCAGGAAACAAAGACAAAACTATTTATCGGACAATAATCGTATCGGCAGCATTGTATGGTTCGGAAGTCAGGACACTGAGCAAAAGAGACTAAAATACCTTACCAATAAGGGAAAGGAAAATATAGAGAAAAATATCTGGCCCAGTAAAAGAAAGTGACGTATGGAGGATCCGCGCCAATCAAAAGTTGGTAGATCTGCATACAAAATTAGATATTATCTCAGAATTCAGGAAGATTACGAGGGTTAGGACGTGTGGAAAGAGTGCTAGAAGAAAGAAATGTGAAGAAAGTGTTTAAGGATTTCCCAGAAGGAGAAAAGGATGGTGGAAAGCCGAGGAAAAAAGATGAACGATGTTGAAATGATCCGAAGAAACTGGGTGTTTAGACGCTGGAGAAAAATAGTTGGGCGTAGAGACGCCTGAAAATGGTTCTGAAAGAGATTATGTTCTTGCGTGGACCCTACAACCTGTCGAGGAGGAGAAGGAGGAGGAGAAGAAGAAGAAGGAGAAGGAGAAGAAGAAGAAGAAGAAGAAGAAGAAGAAAAAGAAAAAGAAGAAGAAGAATCTCTAACTACTGGAGTGACAGTTTGGTTTGTGGTTCATTTAATGGTTGTTAACTGCGTAAGCTTCATAATCTAACTCAGAGTAATTAATTGTGTAGCTCTGCACGGAAGAGGCCGTGGCCAATTTAAACTGATTACCCCTTCCAAGCGAATCTGGGGAATATTACGAAAATATTAATTGTACAGCCGGTCGTCTAGCTGATGTACTTATAGGAAGGCAGCAAAAATAGCGTGAAGGCCGATCGCTGTACAGTGCGTGATGTTGGGTAGAAGGTTTAAAGTTTGATATCGTGTTTAATTTAATGATGCTCTTTTTCAGTTGCATAAGTTTTATAATCGATGGTTAGGTTAATTTCATACGAATAATTTGGACGCTTGCAAGGAAGCGGCAGTTGCCTATTTAATGTGCAATGTTGGAATTTCTGGAACGGATATGGAGAATGAAGAAAGATGGTCCAAGGTGGTTTTCGTGACAAGGTTCGAAACAGTGCCTTGCCCAGTAGCAAGGGAAGTACAAATCTCTGCCCCGGTGAGTCTAAAAGCAGGAAGCCTCTCTAAGGAGCAGTTCGCTCCTCTGTGCGTTAGAATGCTTTGTAAGTTTGTCCTGGAGACAGCAGGAATGAGGGTAAACCCGATAAAATGCTTGTGAAGTGCTTGGCTGCGACACAGAGGAACGTGCACAAGATGCAGCAGCCCTTTGCTAGAGCAGTGCATTTCATCTTGTATGATGGGAAATCTCCTACACGGAAGAGGATTAAAGTGTTAATTTCTTTTGAATATTTGGTTGCGGCGAAGGCATTAAATTTCATTAAAATCGAATACCTTAAAGCAATCTATGCCGGAAATTTATCTCAATTTTCTGACAACACTGATAAGCCAAAGAGTAATTTGTATATTTTGTTGTCAACTTTGGGGTAACTATATTGACTTTTATTAGAAAAGTGAAAGTTCTTCAGGAGCTGAAACAGCCGGTGGGGGAATTTTTTCTTCTTCTGTCGGCAACACCTGTAGGCTTCTAACTTTAGCCTGAGGTAATCGCTGCCTGTCATTAAAACGGGACACATTTCTTGGGGTTGAGAAGGTCGACGCTGTAGATTTCATATTCAACTGTAGGCAGTAAATATTGGTGAGCTTAGGTTGACAGTAGCGAGTTGATCAGTCGTACGTATTTTAGCAAATCAGCTCACCCCGAATCTTGAAATGTTTTTCTGTGCAGACACTGGGAAACTGCTGTTGCTGGAAATAAAATTTGTTGTGGAAATATCGACTGTATTTGCAGCAGGCGTTCATACCTAATGCATGAGAGAGTGAGAGAAGGAAAAATGTTAGGGTTTACTAGTTAAAGAAAATTGAAGGGGGATGGATATGAAGCTGCCACAGAAGAAGTAGAGACGCAAACTGTGAACAAACGCGAGCTTTTGTGACCGTGGGAATGAATCTAATCATGCTCCGTGGCAGCGAGTTGCTTCTTTAACAAGTGTGTTATGGGAACCTGCCCTATTTATCCCTCCTCTCTCTTTCTTTATGCGTAATTACCTCGGAATATGGAAAAGAGTGGGTGGCAGCCAAACACTGCCCTTGCAAGAGTGGCCTTAGAGACATCGGACGTTTCCACGAACACCACTCACACGCACTCATAATCAGGACAATGGTGGACGGAGGCAGGTTTATGTTGATTTTAATTTATTGCTGGATGTTTAGAATGACTTTTCTTTCCGATAGTTAGCTGACTTCTCTTGAACTGTTCGCTCTTCATTCCCGTATTTTTCTTTCATATCCATATGGTTTATTTTAAAGGCCTAACATGCAGTCACTATAACTGTGACCTTAAAACCCAGACATGTTATTTTGCAGACTGTCAGCTATATAGATTCCTGAAGGATCTTTGCTTCGCCTGGACTTGAGCATATGTCTCAGTCACACATACAGAAAGTCGCGTTCAGTTTGCATACTTCAGCAAGCTCAATCATATAGAAACATACCATATTCCGTCTTCGTGCTCGTACTGAGCGTTATTATGTAATGGCTGGCATCCTTCTTTCGGTTGGGGAGTACATGATTTGAACCCGATCGAAACACCAACCTAAATTACGCTCTGTCATTTTTTTTTTTACTCAGTTCTGGACGCAACTCGAATTTATGCATTGTACAATAGACTGATACTCTTCTTAAGAAGAGATTGAGACGAAGTTCCTAAGAATATTGTTGTAACCTCTTTGTTTCGGCGTGTTGCCGCATGGTTGTCACTCTGCAACCATGCAGTAAACCGGCAGCAACAGAAAATGGAAGTAAATTAGATGTTCCAGATCGCAACAATTGTAGTTGCGTGTATGTACACGTGGTTATTGTGAATTAAATTCATGATTTTAAATGGCCACAAAGTGAATATTATAGTGCATTGGCCGTAAAATGGCAGTGCGTAGCTTAAAAGCAGCGCGTAAATCTTAGCGATACAGAATTCCATTTAGGAGGTAACAACCATATGACATTGTAGATTATTCTGCAAGTATATAATTGTGTATATGTAGGTATATATGCACCAGCGCTTATTTCAGACAAAAGAGGGCGTTACGCCTTCATTTCAGGGCGAATATTCTATTACCGTGTTTATCAATTATTCACAGAACAGCTGGCTGGATGTCCGGTCCACTGACTCAACTTGGAGAGGTCCGGCTCACGCCTCCATGATTTGAGGGGTCCTGGGATCGAACCCGGACTTCCTGCCGGGTCGCCACACCCTCTTCACAGCCGTGAGAGGTGCTGTGCATCCTTGGACGAGACTACCGTGTTCCAGGGTCGAAGAATGATAATTGCGGCCAGTGCCACATGCGGTAGCACCTGCGGTTTTTATAAAAGTGCTTTGGTCCGTTCATAACATTACATCAAATGCAGTGTATTGTTACCGTCCTAACGCATGAGCAGGTGATTACGAACATGACAATGAATGAGACAGAACAGGTAGCAACCGCGTGAATTTTCAGGATAATGACTCTTTACGAAAGGGCCGACAATTTTCAATTTAAATTTATTTTACCGCCGTTTGGTCTTTTATTGCTATGTTTGCTTATTTTTTGACAGAGAAAGTTGGGAAGATAGTATTCTAAACTCCATAAACAGGGGTATTTACTGTTTGAATGTTTTTAGTGTGCCTTTTTTGCAAGTACAAAGAAATTACCGACAGGATGATGATGATGATGATTATGATACTGCATCAAGAAATAAATTGTGTTAAGAGAACGTTTCAAAACATTGACCTCCTTGGACTTCCTCAAATCGTTGCCGTCACACGTTTCACTGTTTCACGAGCTCTTACCTCTTGCTTACGTCTAGCAGCACCCTTCAGGACACCTAATGTGACATCCCTTTGTGATATAAGAACAGTACAATGGAAGTAACAAACCGTCAACCAAACCTGCAATATATACCAGTTTTATTTCTCGCTACATATTTCGGTTTTAGTGAAAACCCGTACCAAGTAATTAAAGATGACTACAGGAAGGTTACCAAATACAAACCATTAAAATGATACTTTTTCAGATGTCTGAGATCTCAACTTTACGGAAATTGGAGTTGCGTAGGACAAAACTAGATAAAAGTCTGGATTGTATATTAAAATATTAGAATATGAGTGTATGTTATACTGCAATGTTAAAATTTTTGTCCAGGACCACGGTTGTGAAAGGGAATTTCTTCTATTTTAAAATAAGCGTCGTAAGGTACGATGTGCGTTAATTTTGTGTCTTAATTTTGACTGGTGCTGGACAGGTATGATATACTTTTATCTAATCTCGGCTTACGAAATTTCAATTCTAGTGAAGTTTAGATCTCAGCTATCTGAAAAAGAATAATTTAATTGTTTTTATTCAATTATGCTTCTTTATGTATTTTTAATTACCTAATGATGGCTTTTCCCTCAAGCCGAAACATGTAGACAACAATAAATCTGGCGTATATTGCAGTTGTGGTTGAAGGTTTGTACTTCCCATTTACTGTGTAGAGAGTTTCTTTTAATGATCATACGCAGGCTGATTACAAAACTTTTTGAAGGATCATTAAGTACAGTAAAATGCTGACGGTAATTACTATCAACTTACATTTACGCGACATATATTTGAAGTTTAAGGTTTTCACAATAAACACCCTCCACTCAGTAGTGTAGGACGTCACGTTCTCAACTCACACACTCAAACGTAAATCACAGGATCATTAGCCAAGCTTGCGAGCATAAAAAACAATGGCCCAAAAAATATTAAAAAAAGGTCGTGTGTTTCGGCGCAAGGAAGAACGTAGTTTTCTGAAAGGCGTAAATTAAATTACATTATATTAAATTACGCGTATGCCGTGAAACCTTATGATATTTCGAAACAAAATAATAGTCTTGCTGTTAATTTGTTGTTGGTAAACACTATATTTCTAGAAATGTAATCACACTGTAGACAGGCTATAGCACAGGGCGATAAAGTGATTTTCTCAATATTTAGTTAAATGTACATTGCGCCATAATGGAGAACATTTTAAACAAAAGTTGTGCAACTCCGCAAGTTCCACATTTTCTTTTATGTTCCAATCTATTGTAGTTAAAATAAAACAATTTTGAGAACTAATATAATGCCGTATTTAAGGTGTATGTAAAGCAGATGTTATGCTTATACTAGACTGCCACGAACACAAATTAAATTCGCCCGATTACGTTTATTGCAGATACCTTAAATAAAATTTAATTAAAAACCATTCATTATTTTCAGGGCTTAAATTTTGGACCGAACTAAATCGGGATCGTACCCAGTGGTACTACTGGCAAAGTCAATGTGGTCACTTCTTGTCGAAACATAGCTCGAGTTCACCATATTGTCTTCAGGTGGCAGCACTGTACGTCACTGAAATGCTGAGCGATGTCTACACGCCTGGAGCCCGGAAACCACCGATCTGTCAGCGTCCTCAACCGACATCACCCGTAATTTCTTCCCCTACAACTCTACGCAAGATAGTGCAAGTATTTCTCTCTGAAAAACGACTGTACCTCTATCATGTCATTGCCTGGTTGCTGGTAGGGTTGTTTATGTTGCTCACAGTTATCATAAGTGATACACTTAAAGGCGCACAGGATTGCCTTATTCTGCACCACTACGGTAAGAGGGCTTATTTATACTTTACAGCTCCAAGTTTACATGAAAATGAGACAGAGAATTGTGCGAGATAAGACGTGACAAGTGAGGCAAGGCGAGGAATATAGAAGGAAGAGGAAGAGTATAACAAGAAGAAAGGAGTAATGGTTACAAGGAAGTGGAAGCAAGTAAAAGAGAAACGACATCAGAACAGAAAGAGAAGACGAAACAAATGGAAAACACGATTGCCAATAGTGTATCCCTTAACTTAGTAGGCATACTTTACCGAGGCGTTCCTTCCAAAATATATTACAGGGCGGTACATTCGTATAGTTTCAGCTATGCCCATAAGAAAAGTATGGCCTTCCGAATATCGATTTTCAGGGAATTCACAAATGCTCAACAGCAGGATGTACATATTGCTTACACAAGTTTCAGCCAAATCGGACATAAATTCAACTGTGCCTACAAGTAAAGGAAGGTTTTCACTGCGCCAATTTTCACGAAACTCGCAATCACTCCATTTTTTTGGGACATTTCTTGCAAAATCTTATCCAAATCCAAGTAACACTGTAGAAAGCGGGGAAAATTTTCATTTAACCCCTATGAGTAAAGTATGCCTTTCACTGCTCCGATTTTCACGAACTTCGCGCTTACTTGCCGTCATTACAATTTTCATTAACTGACAAATACTCACCGAAGTTTCATGCATATCTTCTGCATATATTTCCACGCAAATATGCCATGCGAAACTCAGACATGCTCGACAAGTTTTTCTAAGGAACTCTTACATCGAATTTCGTTGCTTTTTCTAGAAGTTTTCTGCACATAAAGCGTTCCTTTTTCTTCGTAAAAATGTCTATTATGAATGAATAAAAAAGTAATGAGTCAATGATAACTCTGAATAAATTAATTTAACAGTCAGATAAAAGACAAATAAATGTTGGCCTCTAGGCAAAAACTCATTAAAAGCAAACATAGGATTTTGGAAGATAAATTCGAAGTACTGATGAAGATGAAATAACAAAATAAATTAAAAGTGAATGATATGTGGTACGATGAAATATAGACCGAACGAGCACTAAAGAGAGCTGAAAAGGGGGAAAAGGCTGATGTTATCCTAATAAGATTGACCGTCGGACAGGTGTGATCCGATTCGAATTCCAGCGATGCGCGTGCGTGCTGATGATGCACTTAATTGAATTCCATAATGTTGCGCAGTTTCGGCCTCCTGCCTGCGTGACTGCTTACTTGTACTTGAACGTGGTTGTTTTACCACGCTAAAAGTCCGCTCCGGAGACATGCAACGTCGGGAAGAAGTGACGGATACGTCCTGGACCTTTCAACGGTAAGAATGGGGAGGCATTGGGACTTAGGTCTAATCAAGAGGCTTGAACTGCTTATCTCCACAAAACAGTTTAGGCGTTTTATCCTACTCCTGGGAGCTTCATGCATTCTCAACCTTCTATCACCGTCTATTACAGGTTTCTGCTATTTATCATGGGATGTAGAAAGGTAGAAATCAACAGAAAAGGTTCTTTTGGATCCAATTATAAGATATAGGATCTGTGTAGGTACTACTGTGAATTGTAGTATGTAGTGAAGTGTGCGTTCATAGTCTAGTGGGTTTACAGGGGTTACCACAGCGCGTTTGCCGCATGTTGCCTCAAAATAATGTTCTGGTAGCTTAAATGCACACGAGGCCCTCTGCGAATGGAGTTTTAAAAAATTTTCTAAACAATGGAGGTTCGTACCTGAAATTAACTTATTGTAGGTGGCTGAACGGAAATAAGAACCCGCTATATAAGTTAAAACAGTTTACTGTATTAAGGCATGGCTCTTGTCTAAGTTGTCTTCTAAATTGCTGCTGGCGAAGCTCTTCTAGCTGGTCACCCCTGCTCTGTTTCAATGCTCATTAACGAGGCGTTTACATCGATATATTACTAAAATGCGGAACGCAAGTACTGTGATGAACCGGTCTCCTGACCCACGATTCGGATCTGAATACGACGAAGTACTCACCGGTACAGTGTGTTGTCCTGTGTTGGTTGTTTGTAGGAAATAATTTATACGAGCTGAACCTCATTCGGCCTCAGTGGGATCTTTGATGCTCGGTTTCCAAAAGGCAGCATAAATTAATATAGGTCAGTTGGGCTGTCTCCCCTTATCGACTTCTGTTGGTACCAGTGGCCCCTTTGAAGTAACTCCCTATGCCCAACTTTTATGACAAAAATAACTCAACGCAGCACTGCAGCAGCTGTTGCGTGCTGACACAAGTAGCTGGACATGGGGCGCGAGACAAGGGGCCCAGTGACAGCAATCTGTGCTCTATGGCCCACGTGGGACCACGTCTGTCTTTGTGTATGGGATCTGTTTGTTCCACGCTTCAAGTGGCAACGAGGTACGAGACTTGCAAATTACGACGCTGCGAATATGATCAGGAATAGACTAGTTCAGCGGTAACGCAATGCCATATGACCGAAAACCCCTTCGCATTAGCACTGTTACAAAAACCCGTCAGTGTTGCGCCTTCTGAGCTAGTCCACATCCTTATAACTTGCCTTAAGGAGGTCCGATTACATGTTATCCTCAGGACTATGTGTCTCCCAGCTGTCAACTTCCCTACCTGACAGGTCACTGCACAGTTTCATGTAAGTTTCTTGTTTCATCCAAACCGTCTGTTGTGCGCATGACAAATGTAGGGGGTATAGCCCCTTCCCTCCACTCTCTGCTGCCATCCGCCTTCAGTACTCAGTCAGGCTGTACTCCAAGACCACACTCAGTCGTTAGAAATAGAAATTCCTCTACACTATCCTTGAGGCCGGGTTAGGCCCTGAGCAGGTAACCATACTCAAGATAACTGCAGTGTGTTCAACACGATTTCCCCAGTGACGATCCTGATAACCTTCGATTCAGTATTCTGCAATTTTAATATAACCTTCGCGAAAGCGATATTATATCTAGTATATGTAGCTGTAAATGATATTGTCAGACATTGCCTGTCAAGAAAGAAAGAAAAATGTTATCAGTATTTATGATGAAATAATTTTCACGAATACATCTCGCTGCTGTGTGTTTCCTTTCCTGTGTTGTCAGGCTATTACTTGGCCAGCATCTTTGATGATCTGCTTCATCCTGGGAATTCAAAAAGCAAATTAGTTCTCCGGCTCGAAGTAGTTTACACTGAAATATTATGCCCACACGTCTGAGCGTAACATTACCGGCAGTAAATTCGGAATAGAATTTAGCAACATTCTAATGGTGGCGCTACGATCTGTGTTACAATTTGACCATGACTTGCCCTCAAAGATGTGTCAGACGTTCTTTTATAGGAGTAAGTGCATTGAAGCTCTTTGTTTTATATTTTTTTAATCTCGCTCAGTGCTGCTCCTCAGCACTTTTCTAAAATACCCTGAGAAGCAAAGCGCACAAGCTTAAAAAACGGGGGATAAAATTCATTCTTTGATTCTCACGAAGAGCAACAGCAGCTCAGTGGTACAAACCGCGAAGTTAATCATCATATAATTGTATCTTCGCCCTTTTGGTCTGCACTTGTTGTTTATATATTCAAATGCCTGTAGAGTAACGGATTTTCTCTCACAGGCTGTGTTGTTATACGGTCGCTATGTCACACTCAGGCGCTGGTGTTTGTTTGGGAACCCATACGCCCGACGGCAAGAAACAAATGGCATTATGCACACAGCGAATGAGAGATAAAGGAAACAAGGCGTACGGAGAAGAACTCATGAATCCTACTTTCCTGTTCCATGGATTTGTGCTTGGTATTAGCTTTATTGTTTACGTTAGTATTTATATTGTACTTAATTTCTGGAAATATCCTGGTACTTAAATGCAGATTATGTAATGGTATACTAATTTGTTTCCATTCAACCTCAAAGTGTTGCACCGTTGCTCTATTATAAGTTTATATTTACATCGAACGGTGTTTCATGTCCAATATGCACGTATGATAATGGCCCATCTCTTACTAAATTATGCATTCCCAGTTTTGGTGATTCGTTATGTCCCACCGTGAAATTAAGGATTAAAGAAAACGTTCGCATGACCACTGTTTTAATACTTCTCTTTTCACAAAATTAGCCTTAATGAAAATTTAGTGTTTGTTCAATGTCTGTTACAGTTCGTAATTTCATGAACTTGAGTCGCTTGCGTCGCACAAGTTCGCGCCGCCGTCATGTTGTTAATAATAAACGTAGCTTACAAAGTTTGACGTATTTTTCACTAGTGGCATAAGCTCAATACAAGATTTCTTTCAAAATGTTTTCTGGTTCAGAAATTCAAGTAGTGAAAACTCAGCTGCGTGACATAAGCCTGCCGTTCTTCCTTAAGGAAGGAAATTGGCTGGTAAATACAAAGGCAAGACGATACTGGCGGTAAAAATAAAAGCCAATAGAGTATTAATAAACGTAACGAAAGAGACTGAAGAGGAGTATGTGAAAAGGATGGAGAGAAGCTGTTACAGGATTGTCGCGTTGCCATGGGCCTTCAAAGTGCAAAAGTAGCATCGATGCTGGTGACTGACGAATATGATTTTAAGTCGTTTCAACTTCATTGCTACTTAAAGAACACGCTGCTTCTAATTTTACATTTCCTAATGTTCTTATGTTTTTTTTTATTTCATAAGGCAATTAAAAATAAACATTCTGTTACTGCTGTGCTTTCCTCCACATCTTACGATGTAGACGATAAAATTAGGTAGCCTTGCATTTTTATCTCCTCTATAAATAATTAAACAGCACATTTACCTTCTTGTTAGCGAAAGAAAACAGTGTTGTTCCTAAACATTTTTCTCTTCGACTGACTAATTAAAGTTTGTTAGATATGGTACATTGACTAAAGAATTGCACGATATTGGAACCCATGCCATTATTAACCCTTAGGCTACCGGATTAAATTTCACTTGTCATTTAATAATATTAACCCTTGGCTACTAATTTCGTATATATATGGAGCTCCTAGTAAAGCCAGAAATGCTAACGTCGTATATATATGGACCTACGTTTGGCAACGCTGAAACAGTCTCTTTCTATTTGCTGCACAATGTTTCAACACT
>Ga0209628_10002565_pt1 | contig 12404 bp, 7 predicted proteins | sample TergutCu122P4_FD_187285 | JGI IMG/M metagenome (GOLD analysis project Ga0209628, IMG submission 187285) | Cubitermes ugandensis P4 segment gut microbial communities from Kakamega Forest, Kenya - Cu122 P4 (SPAdes) (version 2) | ecosystem: Host-associated > Arthropoda: Insects > Digestive system >...
AATGCCAATCATGTTGGCTTCTGCAATACCGGTTTGAATAAAACGTTCAGGGAACTCCTTTTTAAAAGCGTCCATTTTTAAACTGCCGGTCAAATCGGCACACAAGGCAAAAACATTGGGGTTTTCTTTGCCCAGCACAAGCAAGGCTTCTCCAAATCCGGAACGGGTATCTTTAAAATTTAGTGGAGTCATTTTTTAAATATTAATGGTTAGTGGCTACCTGTAACGTTTTGTGTGTTAAGAAAGTTATTGCGTTAACATTAGTCTTACGCTGATTCCGGCTTCAATATTTGAATTTTGGTATTGGTTGAAAATATAGGGTTTGTTAATCACTTGATTGTAGTACAGCCTAAGCCCCACCATACTGCTAATTTGGTAATCGGCACTTGCTTTAATCTGGAAAACAAGCATTCCCGATGATATTTGATTAATATCTTCTGCAACTCTGCGGAGGGTAGTGCTATTGTCGCGCATGGAAAAACCTACCGTAACATTCAGGTCGCTCACAATTTGGCGTTTCATGCCAGAAAAATTAAGCCCAATTTTTAAATCTTTGAAACGATACCCCGCATCAATAGAAAGTTCATTATTCGTGCTTTCCGTAATTTGGTTATTCGCAAAACTTAACGCTAAATTTCTTCCTCTTTTATAATCTACTTTTATCATCAAACTATTGGTGAGGGTCATATCAAATCCAATAAGTGGATTAAAATTTTCCGTCATCGAGATTTGCGTTATCTCATATTCGGGAATAAAATTGCCTAACGCGTCTGTTTCATTAGGATTTCCTTTCAAATCATTATTATATTTAAGATTTGTCCTGTAATTCCCTATGGCGTAGCTACAAGTATAGTTGTGATTGATAGAAAAATTTTGAAATACTTTTGCCATCGCCTTAATTTTGGTTAAGCCGCTGTAGCGCAGTTGCCAGTTGGGCAGCGGAATAGTTAGAAATGGCGTATTTACTTTCATTTTTTGAGGATCTTTGCCCATGTAGGCTGCCATGAACGAGTAGATTAACACTTCTTGAGAAAGCGCACTGTATCCTTTTGGGAAGAGTGTAGAATCTACTACTCCCACTGAATTTGGATTATTAGCTGCCACCCTTTCGGCAATATCCTTCCTAATCTCTTTAAAGTTATTAAAAATGGTTTCATTTTTTTTGAAGAGTGTTTTTAATCCCACAAAAGTGAGATTAAAGTTGCCGGTGGTCATGGGGGAAAAAGGACGAAATTCACCTAATGAGTCTAATTTATAATACGCAGTATAGTTGTTCGTATAAACTCTGTTTGCCAACACATCAATCCTAAAATCTTTGAATGGTTCTACCTGCGCTCTGAAATTAATGGTTTGGTTAAATCTCTCCTGAAAAGCGGCATTTTGCCTTGTGTCATCGGTAATCCAGTTTCCATTTTTTGCCAATTTTATGATGTCGGGTTGCCCGCCAAACACATACAAAAACCCGGGGGAATTCGTTTGAAAGTTAATGCCGAACAGGTCGGGCGCATACTTGTAGCCTGGCAGTAAAGTTCCTTTTCCTTGCGACCAACTTAAATTCACATTCCTCAACATCATTAAGAAACGTAAGGTACCATCTCCAATAATTTTACCATAATTGGGCTTGTTCTCCAAACTGTCTTTGTTCGACTTTTTACTTTTCTTATCTCCTTTATTGGGCTGCTCTGCCGGTTTGGCAGCAGGTTGCGGCTTTCTTCCCGCAGGTGCAGGAGAGTTAATTTTCTTCAAGTAAGGGATAAAATTATAGATAGAAACAAAATTCACTTGCCCGTTGAGTTGAATTTGATTAGAGTTTTCAATGGTATTTCCTAATTCTAATAAAGAAAGTGGTGCTCCTGCATGCCGGTAGGAGGACGCATATCTTACGTTTGTAGTAAGCCAGCTGAGTAATGGTATTTTATTCAACGGAAGTTGATAAGAAGCATCAAAGCGTTGTTCATAAATATTCATGCGACCGCCTTTACCAAACGAGCGCCATACGGAATCTTTCTTTTCTTTGGTATCAATTAATCCCTGAGGTTCGTCTAAACGCGCGCTTGCGTTGGCATTAAAAGTAAACCTTAAAGAGCTGGTGATGTCCCACTGCAGCGAATAGTTTCTCATCCAGTTAAAAGTTTTTACAAAATTGGTATCCATAATGATATTTCCCTGACTTTTTGGACGGAACTTAAATTCATTAAAGTCTCTTACGATAGAGGTTCTAAAAGTGAAACTTTTGGGCAACAAAGTAATATTAAGGTCTCTAATCATTTGCAACCAGGGCGATTTCAATCCTTTTTTTTGTCCTACTTTATAATTTTTAGGATTATGGCTGAAAGTATAACCAATCTCTCCTTCATGTCTTTTTTGGTTATCAAACTCCATGTCGGCATCATATTTTTCAATTTTCGAGTAGGCATAAGAGAAGTCTAAGTTTTCAATATCCCAGGGGCGCATTTTGAGGGGTTTGGAAAGATTTCGCTCTTTTCTTACATTGGTAAGGTTAATGTTGTTACGTCTTACAATATAGTTCGTAATCTGCCTGATGGAGTCTCTTTCCGCTTTAGTATCATAAGTTCTTAAATCATCTTTTAGTTTAACATCAGGATTTAGGGGGTTGTATTCCGGTATTTCGCCTTGCAGTGAAAAGTCGTAGTGAATGGGTATTTTAATATTCCAGTTTTGCGGGAAGAGCACTTTTCCCCCATCAATATTGGTAACAAAGTCTACTGAATAAGTAGTGGCTAATTGTCGTTGCGTAACCGACTGTTCCAGGCCTCCATAACCGGTAGAGGTGATGGTACTGGATAGTGCCACATCTCCCAAATCGGCTAAATTGAGGCGCACTCTACCCAATGCGGCAGCGCCGGAGCGGTCGTCAAAACCGGTGAGTCTAAGTTCATTCACCCACACTTCCACTGATTTTGGGAGCATGTCGTCTCCGTCGTTTGTTGCTCTTTTCTTCGGATTTCTAACGCCAATCATAATAGTGGTAACACTTCCCAAATTGGGCATCCCCAGCACTGAGATTTTATCACCGTTCATAAATTCAGAATATGGGAGGGTAATATTCGGGTGCTGTCCATGTCGCACTGCTATATTTCTTCTTTGTTTAATATTAACAAGCGTGTCTAAAACAATAGATATTCTGTTTGCTACAGGCCAAATAGAGGCGGTATCGTTATCGAACCATGGCGACATTTTAGCCGAGATTTCATACTCGTAGTAGTTTTGCGTAAAGTCGGACCCCAAACGGATAAACACGGTAATATCGCCATCTCTTACTTTTTCCTCTTTAAACATCTCTTCGGCGTGTATGAACATTTCCAATTTTTTGAACTGCCGCATATCGAAATTGGTGCTTTTATAGATAGCGCGGGCATCGCCATCTTGCAGGTTTTTTACTTTCATGCTCAGCGACTGTTCGTTTTCCTGATAGGTTTGCGCTCCACCTGCAATAACCGTCCTGTTAATTCCCGGAGGTAATTTATAGTTGATGGGAGTTCTTGTTCCATTCTCTTCCAAGCTTACTGTACCTACTAAAAATTCTGTATCCCCTTCCTCTTGTCCGGGTAAATAATCTCCCACTTCTAAAAGGTCTTGCGTGTAAGACCTCCATGTATTCCTAACCAACTCAAAAGTGGCAAAGCGTAAAATAGTAGTATCTTCAAAGCCACGCAAAAACACTCTCATAAATCTTATGGAATTTAACCCCCTTATTTCACCAATGGCCTCTTCCGGATTCTTAATTGGGATACGAAACTGGTACCATTTGGTTTCCGGATTTTTATTATTAGGCAATCTCTCTTTCGACACCATGATATCATTGATATAATTTTGTCCCACTTTCATCATATCGGGATGAATATCCACACTCCACTGATAATAGTTTTCATCATCGCTCATCGTATTATCATTATTAATATCTTCACTATTGGGAATGCTTGTGGACATGGATAATGTATTTCTGAGCGAGGGGTCATTCCAGAAATTATCGGTTGAGTTTCCTTCCGAGTTGTTATAATATTTATAACGATCGTTGATACCGGCGCCCAAATTATCCCAGTACTCTCCTCTGCAAAAGCGATAGTCATCACCGGAGGGGTCGGAATATGCACTTTTATACGCCAAAGAGTTTACACCCAGTTCCTTATGGTCTCTGATTAATTTTAAATAGGTAGAGTCGAAATATTCTATTTCTCTTTTAGTAGATAACCCGTCGTATCCCACATCTTGGTTTCGGCGGGCTTCCATGTTGTTTTCAAAAGCGTTCACAATTTGCTGAATGGTAGGAACGCGCCCCCAAACGGTAAATGTGCAGTTTTCATCGTTATATTCATCATTTCCGGGCAGCCCATCTTCAAAGAATTTTTTGTTATCCTTTAGAATATCTTCCGAAATATCACCCAGGTTGAAATAGAGTTTTCCGCCCCTATGTTTTGTATTTGGCGTGTAATCATCATTCATGAATGGGTCCATCATCCAAAACTCAATATACTCATAGTTATTGGCTTCAAAGTCGGTGTTGTCTAATTTACGCATCACACCGCCCCACCGAGAAGCAGGGTCCTTCAAAGTGCCATCAGCATTAATCCCCTTTGAAAACCCCTCTTTCCCATCTACATCGTAGTTAAAAGGACCTTTTTCGGCAGGATAAAAAGCCAAGTTCAGCACAGGCATATAAGTAGGGTATCCTTTGCTGGCATACTCTTTTTTGGGGAATAGTTCCGGTTCGTAAACGGCGCGCGCATAAGGTTTCGATTGTTGCTCACGATCAATATTTGCAGGGGTGGAGGAGTAGTTGGTGAAAAATAGTTGGTCAATTACATACCATGCCAACCGAGCGCGGTTGTAACCGTAAGCCAACTGGATTCTCTTATCGGCGAGAGTGTCTATGGAAGCCTCTCTAAATTTGTCGGTTTGCTTTTGCGGGGTAGATGCCAGATTCCAGTAAGCAAATTGACGTAAATCAACAGTAGAACGGGCACCTTCAAAATCATCAATATAGGTAGTGCCATTTTTTCCAATCATTCTATGATGACCGGGAATAAAATGCGCAAATTCGCCCTCAACCTGAAAAGTAGATTCTGTAGTTGTACTGTGAAAAGGAAGAAGGTCAACCAATTTGGTAACCCAGGGAACTTTTGTTTTATATGCAAGATTCATCCCCCAAATCATATTATTAATCGGCTCATAGCCATAATTTACTTTTTGAAAAGAAGGACGTTCACTCATATTTAATAGCGTGGCTCCAATCAGAAAATTCTCATTAAACCGGTACTCCAAATTCGTCCCAAAAAAGTTTTTTATATTCATGGCAAATTGAGAATCGTTTTCTAATGAAATAGAGATGGGAGTTCCAGACCTTAAATAACTTTCATTCGTGATAGTAACTTTTCCCATACTATAGTTTACAGTATAGTCCACGTTTTCAATTAATTTATTTCCCCCTGCACTAACTACAACCGAACCTTGCGGAATATTCCAGGCGTTCAAATCAAACTCAGCGCCGCCAAACGCCGAACGGTATTGCCCTTCCAAATAATATTTATTTTTATTGGTAAACTGCTGCGCTATAGTTTTTGTACAGGTATAAAGCGAATCGAAGGCATATTTGTTTGCCCAAAATTCATCATCCGGTTTGCCATCCCTCATAATAGCATCCCGCAAATCTTTTCCAAAGGGTTCAATCGTGGGGAAATAGATTTTTCCGGAGCGCGATACGATAGTACCACCATTTACATCTGCATTGTCAAGAAAATCAAAAATGCCATCAGGATATGGGTCTAACTGCTGATTTAAACTATCCAAACCAAACAACCGGATTAAAGGGATTCCCTTTTTTGAAGAATGTTTAAAGAACCCGTTTGGAATCCCCTCTTCATCGCCGGAGAAAAGAATATTCAATCTAAATTTTTCGGATGAAATTTGGTAAGCATTCATACTGTACACGTTTTTCATCATCAACTTCCATAGCGGTCCGTTAGGACCCGGATTTGTACTTCTCAGCAATTTTACAATAATCGTCTTTGGTGCAGACGACTCATTGGAAAATTCTCCCACCTGGTACACTTTATCATCGCCAATTACTGTATATTGAAAAGCCACCGCCAGCACCTGATCGCCATGAAGTGGGGTGCTTAGAGAAATAAATCCCAATTTTTGATTGTAGGTATATTCATTACTGTTAAGCAAACGGGCGCTTTCCACTCTTTCGTAATCCTTGACGGAATTCAATCCCAAACTTTTCAAGTGTTGTGTTGCCTCGTTATTGTCTCTTATCTTGGTACTGTCTATCTTGTTATAAATTCCATTGATTAAATTATCAGGGTAGCCCTCTTTGCCTGGGCTAAATATCGGGTTGGAAGGATTGGATTCACCTAAATCCGTAAATGCAATAATATTACGATTTTCTGTTATCGCAGCACCAACATTAGTACGCCATACTTCAATTTTATTAATCACAATATTTGAATTGATTAATGGTAGATGCGACATGGCTTCATTGTAATGATCTCTGAAATATTGACTGATAAAGAAGTGCCGGTTATCTTCATACTCATCGGCACGGAAATAAAACTCCTGGGTTTGCGCGCCTCCCGAAATATTTATTGTTTGCTTTTTTGATTTAGACCTGGATAATACGGCGGTTACATGAAGTTTCCCAAATTGTAAGCCGGTTTTTAGCCCAAACAGCGATTGACTTCCGGTGATGAGAGAACTGTTTAACGGAAGCGTAACATCGCCAAATTCGAGCAATTGAATAATATCATCTTCCTTTCCCTCATATTTAAGTTTCATCTTATTGTCGAAATCAAAATTTGATTCTGTATTATAATTCAAATTAAAATTGATTTTATCACCAATTTTAGCCATCAAACTTAATTGAATTTTAGATTGGAAATCAAAATCTGTTTTTTTACGCAAACCCTCTTTCAGCAGCGGGTTTTTGTTATTGTTATGTTTAATTCCAAACATAAGTTCAATATTTCCTGAGGGTCTGATGTCAATAATATTGCTTCCGAAAATAGATTCAAAAACATCGCCGCCCACACGGAGTTGGGGAATAATTCCACCACCACCTCTTCGGTTAGGACCTGAAACATGACCGGCGCCTTTGTCGCGCCAGTAGTTTCTTATCTCTTTCTGCAAATCATAACTTATGTACTCGTTAACATTCATGGAAGAGGAGGGGCCAAAAGGAGTTGTTCCAATTTTGTTTTGAAAATTATACTGATGGGTGTTAGGGTCGTATTCAATGTCGCGGGTAAGTGAAGGGGGTGTTTTCAAGTGAAACGGAGAATAAAACTCTTGTTCTAACGGGTTGTTTGAAGGATTAGGAACCGGCACGTGCAAGCCAGTATCGGGAGGCAACGACGGCATCTCTAAAAAGGTAGTTGGTTCATCAAGTATAGATTCATCTTCCCATTCAGGAAAAAACGATTGCGAACTGTTGCCACCGGTACCTGAAGATTTCGGTGCCGGAATAGCCCAAAGCACAGAATAAAATGCAAACACAATAAGCGCAGGTATGAAATAAAATTTTGCTTGTTTCCCGAAAATCACGATGGTGTTAGTTAGTTTGTATAACTTTTCTATAATATTTTTAACGTTCTCTTTATCAATTCTTCTACCGATAAATGCGTACCCTCTGCACGAATAATTTTTTCTAACGCATTGTCGGCTGAATTTTTCGCAAAACCCAAAGAGATTAATGCAGATAACGCTTCCGCCCTGTTATTATTATAAGAAATTGTGATTTTTTCAATATTTTGTGGAGCGCACTTCCCAATTTTATCTTTCAGTTCAATAATAACCCGTTGTGCCGTTTTCAAACCTATTCCTTTCACCCCTTGAATAATTCTAATGTTTTCTGTTGCAATAGCATTAATCAGTTCATCGGTACTCAAAGAGGATAGAATCAAACGCGCTGTGTTAACACCGATTCCATTTACGGAAATCAAAAGCCGAAACAAACTGCGTTCTTCCTCATCAAAAAAACCGTACAACTGATGTGCATCCTCTTTGATGACATAGTGGGTAAACAGTTTCACATTTTCAGTTTCTTTCAGTTGCGAAAAAGTGGCTAACGAAATATGAATGCCATAAGCCACTCCGCCAGCCGTTTCGATGACTACGTAAGCGGGGGTTTTCTCTGTTAGTGTTCCTTTAATGTAGGTTATCATTGAGGTAAGATTATTTTTTTATAACGCTATGCATCAACACTAACAACATCACCATAAAGGCAAGAGCCATTAAAAGCCTTGTAGAGAACTACCGGTTATTATTTTTCAGAGATTCTAAGTTAGATTTTGCTTTATGAAGTTCTCCTTGTTTGTGATGAAGTGTTTTTTCCTTATCTCTTAGGTTGTTTTCCAGTTTAGATAGTTCTTTTTTCATTTTTTCCGTATCTGAAGATAATGACTTGCATTCTTTTTCAAGTGTTTTGATGGAAGCAACTAACTTATCAATATTTTGTACTCTTTCAAATTCTTTAATAACTGTGGGAAAGTTGGTTAAAAAATCTTTCATTTTTTGAGTTACTTCGGCATCAACCGTTTCCGAAACAAAATTATTATTTCCTTTAGAAACCAATAGATTGATAGTAACCAACTGGTCTTTTTTAGAACCTTTGTTTACGAACGTATAGATGTCGTAGCTAAGATTACCAAATTCGGGAAAGATTTGCGCTGCGTACACTCTAAATCCTTTTGAAGAAGAGCCTTTAAGTCCGCCCACTTTTTCAAAGCGGTACACTAATGCTTTTTGAATAAAATCAGCGTCATAGCCGGCAACCGCTAAACTTACTCCCGGTACTTTTGTTTTATTATATTCAACTTGTGTTGATTGAACGGTTTGTGCGTAAGAAGCAAAACCAAAAGCCATTAAAATAAAAAACAGAACTTTTTTCATAATTTAAAAAATTTAAGTGAATAATATGGGATAAACATTTTTGAATAATTTTTTGAACAGCAAAAATAAATTTTTTTCAATACAGAGACACGGAGTACACAAAGTATTCCAGAAACGATCGCTTTTTTATATAAACATTTGATTGTTAATATTTTTACACTTATAACATAACTTGATTATGCCCTACGGGTTTTCAACAGATACCCTGTCCCATGTATGGCAACTATCTCAATCTTTTCATCAGATGTAAGATAATGTCTAATTTTTGAAATAAAAACATCTAAACTTCTTCCTAAAACGACGTTTGTGTCTCCCCAAACCTCTTTAAACAATATCTCTCTGGGAACCGGTTTATTTTCATGTTGACATAATAGCTTTAGCAATTTTGCTTCTTTGCGGGTAAGCATGCGAACATACTCTCCGTTCATTAATGTCATATTATTATAACTGAAGTTGAAGTCTCCTATTTTGAATATATTTTCAATATTTAATCTGCTACTCTTTTTCTGTTTTTTTTCACATCTCTTCAAAACGGTTTCGATGCGTAGCAACAATTCATCCGTGCTGAATGGTTTGGTGATAAAATCTTCGCATCCTGCTTCAAAACCTTTCATTTTTTCTTCCTTACTCTCATTTGCAGAAAGGAGAACAACCGGTAAATCCGGAGTTACACCATGTAATTCTCTTAGGATAACATACCCTTCTTCTTTTGGCAAATCAATGTCTATCAAACAAATATCACAGCAATCTTGTCGGTAACTTCTTATAGCAGATTTTCCGTCTCCAAAATCTTTTACCACGAAATCCATCATTACAAAGTACTCTTTAAGTACCCTGCGAAGATTTCTACTCTCTTCTACCAGCATAATTTTAGATTTTTTTATTTTCATCTCTTTCTCCTTTATTATTATCACTTCAAAAGCTAAGCACATCAAAATCTTTATCCCTCTGCTAAAAAACTCAGAGACATAAAGATAACAGAATAGAACAGAGATAACAGTTTTTAAAACAAACCGTATAGTTCGGCGTTTACCATTTCTATTACCGTTCCGAAATCTTCCGGAATTTCTACAAATTTAATAGTATTTACATCCACAATCAGCAGTTTACCATTTTCATATTTGGAAATCCATTCTTCATACCTATCATTCAGCGATTTTAAATAATCTAACCGGAGAGAAGTTTCATATTCTCTTCCTCTTTTTTGGATTTGAGCGACTAATGTAGGAACATCAGCTTTCAAATAAATTAACAAATCGGGAGGTTGTAAAAACTGCATCATCAGTTCAAAAAGTGAGGTATAGTTTTCAAAATCACGGGTAGGCATCAGCCCCATTGCATGTAGATTAGGAGCAAAGATGTATGCGTCTTCGTAAATGGTCCGGTCTTGAATAACCGGTTTTTTCTTTTTTCTGATTTCAACTATTTGACGAAAACGGCTATTTAAAAAAAAGACTTGAAGATTGAACGACCATCGTTGCATATCTTCATAAAAACTAACTAAATATGGATTATTGTCAACACTTTCATAAAGCGGCTCCCAACCGAAATGCTTGGCAAGCATTCCGGTGAGAGTCGTTTTTCCCGAACCAATATTTCCGGCTACTGCAATGTGCATAAATTATTCAATAACTGTTTCTTCTTTCTTACAGCAGCAGCAGCACTCTTTTTTGAAGCATTTCCAGGTAAAGCCGGCTAATGCAGCACCCACAAGCGGGCAAAGAATAAATACCCACAAATTGGTTAATGCAGTACCGGTTTCAAAAAATGCAGGGGCAATGCTACGGGCAGGATTTACTGAAGTTCCCGTAATAGGAATACAAACAATATGGATTAATACCAAAGATAAACCGATAGCTAAGCCAGCAAATTTTTGTGCATTGTTTTTGCTGTCGGTAGAGCCAAGTACCACTAAAACAAAGATAAAAGTAAATACGGTTTCTGCGATGATAGCAGGCAGTAACATGCCGGCCTCGAAGTTGTTAGCGCCGGTTGTGGTAATTCCGCCGGTGGTTGCACCGCTTTTTACCAACGCAAAAAGAATACCCGAACCGATGAATGCACCCAAAATTTGGGCAGCCATGTAGTAGCAAAGTTCCAGATAGGTAATCCCTTTGTTGATGTAAACGGCTAAGGAGATGGCCGGATTAATGTGACAGCCCGAAATAGGTCCAATGGTATAGGCCATGGCAATGACTGCCAACCCAAAAGCAAATGCTACCATAAATACCCACGAGGCAGAGATACCGCCACCAATTACGTGCATTAAATCGGCGCCAAAAACGGCTGCGCCGCAGCCCATAAGAACCAATACCATGGTTCCTATCATTTCTGCAAAAAATTTTTTTGTCATAATGTTAAAAATTAAGTTAATAGATTAATTGATTTGAAAAGTGCAAATGTATAGCAAAAATTATATGATTGAAAAAAAATAAAAATATTTTTTTTATTAATTCCCCGCCTGTTTCCGTTTTCTCTTTCTTGATTTTTTGCTACCCGCTTTTTTGTTGCTGCCTGCCTGTATAAAATGGGCATTTCCGTTGTTTTTCATAATCTCTTTGGTAGAAACGAGTTGAAAATCTTCAGGCAAGGAAATTTTTCCGTTTGAAATTTCATCTAACTGGCTGATAATTAAATCATCAGTTACAGTGTTGCGGTTATATAGGAGATAGAGTTTCTTTAAGTGGTTTGCCAAAATCTTGCCCATTATTTCTCTTTGGGGCATTGGATATTGCGCCACTTTTTTAATGATATTTTCCATATTTCTACCATAAGTACGAAAACTAATTTTTGATTTCACATACTCATGCTGGGTTGTTTTGCTTGCTTTTTCTTCTGGAGCTGGCTTTGGAAAAGGGGCATCAACATCCAATCGGTAATTAGAAATGATAAAAAGATGGTCCCACAGTTTTCGCCAATAATCCATAGATTGTTCGTGCGGGTTAGTTTGATTATTGCTCTCTTTGGTATCGGGATGAATTTCAGCCATAACGCGAATAATGGCTTTCGCCGTTTCGGTACGCTTTTCGCGGTCTTTAATAGAGATGGCATACTCTATCATTTTCTGCACATTTCTGCCATACTCTTTGATAACAAGGTGATTTCTTGATGTATTATACTCCAACATTATTTATTTATTTATTTTTATAAAACTTTCTCGCCACAAGACGGGAAAAAAATAGAAATTCATGGAGATGAATATTTGGGCGCAAAAATATTATTTTTTTAATACATACATTAAATTACACCCTCTTACCTGTGCAGCATCCAACCTGCCCAAAATCTCAATCCTTCCTTGCTCATCTCTTTTGCCCAAATCATCGGTGGCAATAAAGGCGCAAGAGTGGAGGTTAGCAAAATCTATAACATTAATAACCCCTGTGCTTAGGGTTTCACTGCAATGGAACGGGTCTTTTTCATCGCGAAGCAGCAGTTTCATCCAGGGGGGCGTGGCAAACCGGTTTTCTCCTTTGCTGTAGGCCTGCGACAAAAGC
>Ga0209628_10002566_pt1 | contig 12401 bp, 15 predicted proteins | sample TergutCu122P4_FD_187285 | JGI IMG/M metagenome (GOLD analysis project Ga0209628, IMG submission 187285) | Cubitermes ugandensis P4 segment gut microbial communities from Kakamega Forest, Kenya - Cu122 P4 (SPAdes) (version 2) | ecosystem: Host-associated > Arthropoda: Insects > Digestive system...
AGCCGGTTCGCGGGCGGCGCGCGGGGCCATGGACAACTGAAGAAAAAGGCGGGGGAAAGGCTGGTTTGGCGCTTTCCCCCGCAACGTCAGCGGTCTTCCGGCGGAAACGCTCCCGGCACGCTCGCACCGTAGTCGTTGATCGTTTCGAACCGGATCTGCCGCTGCCCCTGGGGAATCTGCTGCAGCCCGTTGAGGGCGAATTCGCGCTGCCCGTGCGGGTCGATCATTCCGGGCGCGCTTTCATAGGTCTTGCCGCTGATTTCCATGCTCGCCCGCGTCACGCTGACGTGATATGGCGTCGGATTTTTCGCCAGCAAAACAATTTGTTTATCGTCGTTCGAGGCTTGCGCGAGCGACCATGTGAGCTTCTCGGCCGCTTCGTTGGCATTGCCTTCCAATCCGGCGGGACGGAAAAACAATTTGATCCGGGTGCGGAACGCCAACTGCAATTTGTTCTGGCCTTCCTCGTCGCTGACCTGAGACCTTGGCGGAATCTCAAGCACGTTCAGCCAGTAGACCGATTCACGGTCGGACGGCAGCGATTCCCCGGTATAAGTCACGCGCAACATCTGCCCTTTCGTGGGGTCGAGGCGGAAAATCGGCGGCGTCAGCGTGAACGGCATGGGCCGTTGCTGTGCGTTGATGCTCGCGTTGCCGTCATCGATCCAAGATTGGACCAGCGCCGGAGTGGCGCCGTTGTTGTTGAGCTTGACCGTGATTTCCCGCGTATTGGCCGGGTAAATCACCCGCGTGTTGGCAATGACGATGCCCGCATTTGCCGACGCCGCTGCCAGACTGATGGCGCAAGCCACCGCGATCCGCTTGAAAAAACCAGGATTCATGAAAAATGTCCTGCCGTCCATGAGAATAAAAAGACCGGCGGCACTGCTCACGCCGCCGGCTGAAAACGATGGTTATTGATAATCCATCGTATAGGCGACCATGCTCGCGACGGTGCCCGGCGTGGTTGTGCCCGTTGCGTAGTAGCGAACCGCGTAAGTCAGATTCGCCGAGCCGTTGACGATCGAGGCGTAGGGCGCGGAGTACTGGGTGTCGCCGCCCACGAAGATCGAGCCGCCCGCGTCATCGAGCAGTTCCAGCTCGACGTTGGTTGCGCCGCCCAGGCTGCTCGTGATGGTGTTCATCAAGCGCCCCGTTGCGTCGTTGACCGTTGAGCCGGTCTCAAAAAAGGTCCTGGCGCCGCCGCTGCCCGAGCAGCCCGACAGGGCGATCCCGAAGCTGGTGGCGCCCGCCTTCTTGCCGGCCGTGTCCAGAACATTCACGGAAGTGGAGGGCAGCGTCACGGCGCCATCCGGCCCGCTGTTGTTCACGTTGGCCGTGCAGGTCGCGGCGGTCAACTCGCCCGTGAAAGTGATGGTGCCGTCACTGGCGTGCGCGGCGGCCGAGGCCATTACAATGCAACCGATTGCGGCGATGGCGGTAAGTGTCTTTTTCATTTCAACTCCTATAAAAAAATCAATGATGGAAAATTGGCGGAATACTTTAGCGGGCCATGAATTCAACCGATCCTTTCTTTAGTGTGAAATTTACTGAGCGCCTGCCGGTGGGCAGGTTCTTTCCCGGGATCCTTAATCCCTTGACTCGCCGCTATCGCCAGCCTGTTTGCTGAAATAGGCGGTGAGCCTTATTAAATATTCGCGGAAATGTCGACGAACGCGAAATTGACTGGCTGGCTGCCGGGATTAGAAATCTCCAGGCAAATTGTTGTCGTGGCGCTTCATGCGCAGAAACAAATAGCCGATGATTTTGAAGATAAGCCAGATCAATTTTTCAACCCTGAAGTTAATGTTGTCAACCTCATCTGCATAGATAAAAATAGCAGGTTCAGTACGTTCTTGGATACACAGAAGTTCGAATCGACAACAGGATATTAAGTGATATCCTGTTGTTTTTCTACTTTATTCTTTTAATACTTGTCATTTACGACGATGATGAATATCAACTTCCGTACGCTCGATCTGAACCTGCTGCGCGTCTTCGACGAAGTCATGGCCGAGCGCAATCTGACGCGGGCAGCCAGGAATCTTTCGCTCACCCAGTCGGCCGTGAGCAACGCACTGCGGCGTTTGCGCGACACACTCGGTGACGAACTGGTGCGCCGCTCGGGCGCCGGCGTCGAACCCACGCCGCGCGCGCTGGTGTTGTGGCCCACGGTGCGCGGCACATTGCGGCAGTTGCGGGACGCGCTCGCGCCTGGCGAATTCGATCCTGGCACCGCCGACACCGTCTTTCGCCTCACGATGGTCGATTCAGTGGCGGCCGCGCTCATGCCCGGCCTCGTCAAAATCCTGGAAAACGAGGCGCGCTCCGTGTCGCTACAGGTGCTGCCGCTGGCCACCCGCGATCCGCGCCTCATGCTCCAGAACGAGGAAGCCGACGTCGCGATCGGCTACTTTCCGACCGTGATCACCGATCTGGCGGCGAGCCCGCAGTCGGGCGCCGGCACGTCTTTCGAGGCGCAGCGGCTCTGCGTGGACAACTACGTCTGCGTGATGCGCCGCGACCATCCGCTGGCGTCGGCGCCGCTCACGCTCGATGCCTACTGCGCCGCGCGGCACCTGCAGGTGAGCTTTCCCGGCCGGCCCTACAACCTGATCGACCAGACGCTCGGCACGCTGGGGCGCGAGCGTCGCATCGTGGCCACGGTCAACCAGTTCCTCACTGCGGGCTGCGTGGCCGCGAACTCGGACCTGCTCACCGAGATGCCGAGCGATTTCGTGAAGATGACCGGCAGTGCCGATCGATTGGTCACGCGCAGCATGCCTTTCCCGCTACCCCAGTTGTATGTGGATGCGCTGTGGCACCGCCGCACGCAGCACAAACACGCGCATGTATGGTTGCGGCAGGCGTTGAAGCGGGGGTGGCCTGAGGGAGCGACGGAACCGCTGGGTGATCCAGGTCCGACAGGCTCCTAGGACGATGGATGGGTCACGCGCCCCATGAAAAGCACCAGCCCGGATGCTTTGTCGATGATGAAGAACAGGAAGGGGCGATCGGCCTTGAACTCAAACGGCAGCGATGGGGAGGCAGTAGCCATCATGACGATTGCAGTGGCGGCAGCGGCTTCAGTGCCGCGCTCGTCGACCTTGACGAAGGCTTTGTGATACGCCTCGCTGATGTGGATGCGCTCGTCTGGATTGACCGGATTGGCCATCGCCGTGAAGTCTGCTTCAGGCGTGAAGGGCAGCGGCATACCGAGCGCGGAAAGGGAAGAGGCAAGCTTCAGCGGCGCGGCCGGATTCAATTCAAAGCGCGGCAGTGCCACGGAAACCCTCTGCTGCTTGAGCGCATGCTGCCAGCTTTCCAGTTGACCGGCCGAAAGCGAGGCTTCCAGTGCGGCCAACCCGTCGGTCTGCTCTGGCAGCACGGCAAGAAAGGACATGTCCTCGCCCTTGTAAGGCAGTTCGAGGAGCTTGACCGCATCCACTTGCGCCGCCGCGAAGTAGCCTGTTTGATGCATCATCTGCACGTCTCTCGTTCTCGTCGCACTGAGATAAAACGGCTGCAGGTGCGTCCACTTCTGATTGAACGGTTCACGCCATTCGCCAAGAAAGTAAATCGCATTGACCAGCACCATGCGTGTCAGCGGATTAACCGAATCCTTGGGCAGTAAGTTTTTGATGCGCTGTTCGGTACGCTCGGCTACCCATGTGTTGATGTGCTCGCGCGATGGCTCAAAAGCCGTCTTGAAGTCGACCGGCTCAAGCGCTGCGCCAAAGGCCGCGCCTGTGTCATCGAGGTAGGACTGTTCAAACGAGTAGGTCTTCTCGCCAAAAAGACGGTTGGCAATACGCAGCGTGACCGATCGCTGCGGGTCTTCGAGTGAACGCGCCAGTTGGCCCCAGGAATTCATCAACACCCCAGATTCCGAGGGAAAGTGAAACACCTGCTTGATCTGCGCCGCCGTTTCGCCTTTCGCGCCGCCGTAAGCCATGGCAAAGGCCGTGGAAATACTCGCTGGAGAAATGGCGAAATTTCCCTGCGCGGTCTTGCGCGTCTGCTCCCAGAGGTCGAAGGCAAACGCATTTGCGCCAGCCGCCAGCGCCTGAGGATCGCCGGAAGAAGGCGTGCTCGCCTCATCCTCATTTGCAGGTGTGGACGGTTCAGCAGCCGGCGCTATCGGCGCGGACAGCAGAGCCGCCAGAAAAGCCATGGCGAAAACGCCGCCGAGAAAAAACCGCGAGGGAAGAAAACCGGCATGGCAGCGGTGTTTCACCTGATCAAGAAGCTTGGACATAAGCATGAATGCGGTGGCTTGAACGAACGGATGTTAAGCCATTGACGGCCCTATGCGAAGCGGCTCATGTTTGGCGGCATGCGTCGAATCTTCGTCTGGCGTGAGCGGGACATCAACTGGTATCGCGTGACGACGCCAAACAGGAACGGTCGCATGTCCGGTTGAAAGCACACGCGCTCCTCCAAGGAGAACTCCATCCGCGCAGCGCTTCCTGAATTGCACGCTGTTCGTATTCATACCATGCTTCAAGCTGACCGGTACGGTGCTCAGCACATGACTTATCTGTGGTGAAGCCGTCTGAGTCGAGAGAATATTAGGTTAAATAATTGATTGAATTACGGATGCAGGCGTTTCTCTATGATCCACTCAATGACGAACTTGGCAACGAAACCCAGCATGCCCACAGCCAATCCAAGAAACAAAACAAAGGTACCGAATTTGCCAGCCTTTGATTCCCATGCCAGTTGGGCAATGATGAATACCATATAGAGAATCAACCCGCCTATGCCAATCGTAAGGCCGACCCAGGCAATTTGTGATTCGGAAAAACCAAATAGCATCGATAACTTTCTTTGAGGTGATGGTGTTTTATATTTTGGAGCAAGTCGGTGACAAACCGGGTGCAGTGAGACGCCGGGGCGCAGCGCAATCACGCCCGTGGCGGCAAGCCGGGCATAGTACCGTGTCTTGGCCTTGTGCAGGGCAGCTGCACGCTCAGCCCAATCGGTGTCCGTCGCGCCCGGTATCGGCCAGCGTGCCGTCCACGTCGAAGATCAAGCCGCGCAGGCTCATTCTTTCACGTAAGGACGCTCGCCATCTGCTCTGTCCTCGCGATAAGGAAATTTGACGTGCCCGTAGCGAACCGCCAGCACGGCAAGCGTAAGCATGAGAATGGCGCCTGCCGTTGCCAGCACGCGCGACTCGGTAAGCTCCTTGATGTCCAGAATCAGATACCGCGCCAGCGCCACCATCGCAATGTAGAGCGGATAGCGCACGGGAACGTGACCGGAGCGGAAGTACTGGCCGATCATCGCCAGCACTTCGAGAAAGAGGAACATCAGCAGCAGATCGGCCAGCGTCACCTTGTGCGCCACGATCATCACCATCGCTTCCTGATAGATCGCCACCGTCGTGGCAAAAGCGATGATGAGCAGGCCGGCAAGCTCAACGATGTCCAGGCCACCGCTGAAAAAGCGACGAATGCGGTCGAGGGTGTGGGAACGGATATCCATGACTGTTTTTTGATGTAGGGAATGGTGCGGGAAATTTTAGCCGTGTAGGTTGGGGTGACGAAGGAGCCCCAACATTCGGATGAATCACAAGCGTCCGGGCTGAATGAATGTTAAGCCATAGCCAATAGCCAGCGAGTGATCCTAGGATTTACCTAGAATGCCACAATTCGCCGCAGTGGCTTGTTATGCGCCTGCGCCATAGACGTTCGAATTGTGACGCTCCATGAAAATCTCAGGTTTCTTGAGTGGCGTGAAGCCGAACTTCTCGTAGAGGCCGTGCGCGTCGCTAGTTGCGAGTATCCACCGCCGTAAACCCTGAAGCTCAGGATGACTAATGACGCACTCCATCAACCACTTCGAGAGGCCTCGCCCGCGATACTCTGGTAAGACGAAGACGTCTCCAAGGTAGGCAATCGTCGCGTGATCCGAAATTACACGGGCGAATCCGATTTGTCGATCACCGTCCAGCAGCGCGAAGCACAAGGAGTGTGCAAGCGACCTCTCAACCGTGGTTGGAGGAATCCCTCTCGCCCAGTAGGAGGAGGCGAGAAAATCCGCGATGACGGCGTGATCCATTTTGGCTGGATCGCATGTGACGGTGAATGTACCGTTAACCCAGGAACTCATAAGATAAACCTCGCGGAAATGTATGCTCTCGGCGCATAAATGTGATTATGGAATATTTTGACTCTTGAGTTCGACATTGATTAGATAATGCACCTTAGGGGAGGCGTGTTACAAAATCTTCAAAAGTTCTGGAAAACTCTCCCATTCAGATAAATCTAAAAATTGACAGACAAAATTCATGCTGTCGCGGTTGTCAGATCAATTGCGTACTTGGGAAACGCATGCAGAAGCTTTCCATCCATCGTTACAAGTTTGACACCGAGCGTCATCGCTAGCGCGATGAATTCGCAATCGTAGGCAGAACAGTTGCTATTACGCACGAGTTCAAGGACCTGGCGAGAATCCACTTCATGCTCTGCACCAGCCAACAGACTTTCAGCCTCCAGCTGCAGATTGAGTGCGGCCTGAAATGTGAGCGCGTTGCGACGCATGTAGCCGGCAAGAATGTTGCGAAACTCGCTTTTCCAGAGCAGCGGCGCTGCCCAGTCAGTATCTCGCTGGAGCAAAGATTCCGCCTTTTCGGTGTGGTCGCCCGGTAAATACAAGTACGCCACAATGTTGCTGTCTACAACGATCATTGCCGCCCTTCTTGCTTGTAAGCATTGATATCTTCTTCCCGAAAGATGTCTTTCGGTAGAGTGGCGCGCAGCGCACGAGCCCGGGCAAGACGATCATTTACGGTTAGATGGTTCAGCAAAAGTGCCGATTCCAGGCACACAATGGCTTCGCTGTTCAAGCTGCGACGGTGGGCTTCGGCGGACATCTTGAGCCGCTCGTACACTGTGTCCGGGATGTTTTTCAAAGTCAGGGTAGTGGGCATGGCGGCTTCTTGGTAAAGGTTCCATTATGGTTCCATAACGGTTCCTTGTCAAGGCAGCTCTTTTTTGATTGAAATGAACGGAAAAGAAAAACGTGATTTGCGGTGACCTAATTCCTAAATTGACCGATGCGACGTAGGCGCGTCCGGGTTGAACGTAATGTTGGGCGTAATGATTAGCCAGTACGCAGTGCCCTCACGAGCCAAAGGTGAAGGAGCGGCGGCATGACAAGCTCCGATGCGAGCAGCGCCAGTGCCAGAACCGATGGCACGCCGTGCGTGGTAATCGATACCAGGCGCGCCACACCAGCAGCGAAGAAGACCCAGATGACACAGCGCAGGACAGTCGCGTACTTGCGAAGGTCTGTGGCGCAAAGGTAGAACAGAACGCCGTACAGGGCAAAGGCGATGCCGTAAAAGCGGTTTTGGCTGTTGAGTGTGGCGTCGCTGAGAGCCTCCGGCGGCAACTTGGCCCCGAGCAGAACGTCCGCGCCGACGCCGAGCGCCAAGTGAACCCCTCCAACGAGCGCGAAGACCGGCGCGACGAGTTTGAGGAAGACGGAGAGTGACACGATTTCTCCTTAGCCTAAGGCCCAAGCTAACCGGTGTGCCGTAGGCACGTCCGAGCTGAGCGCAATATTAGGTGACGTCATTTCAGTACTGTCAACTTGATATCAGGCCTCTCAACTACGCTTTTTGCCCACATGAAGAGAGCTTGTTCAGCTTGCTCATTTCTCTGTTTCACAAATACTTGAAGCGTTGGAGTGGAGCACTGAAGATCAGAATGGAAACAGCCGTATTCAATCAGTCCTACAGCTACTATTCGATAGGGGTTTTCAATGACGACGGCGCTTTTTTCATCACAACTGTGAGCGCGACAAGCCGATGCCAAGTACAGTCCAGGCTGAATTTTTATGATTTTTTCAGGCGGGCCGCCTAAACCTTCGAGCACCTGCTTCCACACCAAATCATTCTTCCAAAAGTAACTCGCTTTACGAGACCCAAGAAACGAAACGAGTGCTGGCTTGAACTTCTTGTCCCAAATCAACTGATTGGTATTGCTGTAGGTTGTGAAATCCTTGGCAAAAGCAGGCGATGCCAGGCAAAAAGTCAACGCAAGTGATACTGCTCGAATTAAAAGAGATGCCATTGCGTCACCTAACGCCTAAATTGACTGGTGCGCTTTGGCGCATCCGGGTTTAATGCAATTTAAGGTTGAAACAGTGGATAACATTAAAAACATGGTTCAGATACAAGCTTTCCATGCTCCACAAATCTTGGGCAGCCGCCAGGAAATATAAGACTTTTTGAGCACTGACCGCGAACCAATTTTGAGTCGGGTTCTGAAACCGCTCGGCACTCGCCTTGGCATTGGCTGGAGTCGGAGCACTCCTTCCCGCCATCGGTGGTTTCGAGATTGCAGAAATAGAATTGCCCCATTGGAAAGAGTATCCATCGGCCCCCACGAGCTTGGCACTCGTTTTCAGTTTTCGGCACCGTAGGCTTATGCACTTTGGCTGAAGTACAGCCCGGCACCATAATCAAAACTAAGCAAGCTAGCAATATTCGCATGATTTCTTACTCGGGTTATGAATAGGTTAATGCCTAAGTTAATTGACGGCGAAGCCGTCCTGGTTGAGCGTAATGTTAGGCTAATTAATTGTTCCAGAGATCAAATGCAACAAAAACAGCAACATATAAATACACTCCTGCACCCACTATTTCAGAAAAAAATTGAAAGAAAAATTCCGCAGGTTTTTCCTGGCGCGATACAACTTCTCTAGTTTTTAATCGAATGCGCCCAGTAAATATGCCTCTGACTGCCGAGTTTAGAAAAAAGCACCCGTAACCAGTGGTGAAGAGAAACACAAGAAGATAGAGAATCTTCATGTCTAACGCCTAAATTAGCCGGTGCGCCGTAGACGCGTCTAGATTGAACGCAATGTTAGGCATCATTTCATAGGTTGGCGGATGATGGTTTTCCATTTGGATGGGTCAGCTTTGCGAATATCGCTCAGATATATTTCGTGATGCTTTCCAGTAAGTTCAGACTGCCGATCTATGAAATCATGGACTCGTTGAATCGTTGGACCTTCTTCGATAAAAGGGCCGACATGAAGTATTTGAGCACAAGATCCTTCCGTGAAGCTTTCCAATCTGAGTGCGTCCACTGATGCAAGCGCCTTCTTTCTCTTTACTTCCTGTATAGCCGCCTGGATTACTTTTGACTCCACAAAAGTGGGCTGCATAATCATCACCGTCCATTTCCAATTTGACCTATCGTTGGTGATGAAGTCTGACATATCGTCTGCCCACCAAAGTCCTTCGAGCGGCATGACTGCATAGTCAATTTCTTGTGCTCCCTTCTTCACCATAAATTTCACAGTGTAGGAGACGGAGAATAGTGCCTCTACCGCCTCGGCATACCGTGATGTATTGGGATCACCCATGCCGTCAATCATGAGGAACTGAAAGGTCGGCACTTCAACTCGAACCACTTCCTTTGCAGATGGCTGGTAGAGCTGCTTCAGCTCTTTCTTGAGATCGATTTTCTGCATGGATGCTCCAGGTGAAGCCTAAGGGTTACGCTAACCGGTACCCAAGCACGAAGCGATTGGGTGTCCAGCGCGCGTAGCGCGCGAGGTTGAGCAGCTTGTGAGGACTGCTCGGCGAATCCGGACACAAGGCCAACAGAGCACACAACGCCTTTTACGCATGACGTGACTGCGCCAATGAAATTGCGGCTTTGATGGCAGCACGAGCTTGCGGACTGTTTTTCCAACAGGTGGAGCCGACGATAACCGAGGCTTTAGAAACGATGTCCAGTGCATTGGCTTTGCTCAGATGAGCCAACGACTCAAATCCCATTTGTTCGAGGCGAGCCACTACCGTGGGGCCAACACCCTTAACGCCCAATAACGCCTTACGTTCTTCTGCTGGAAATGGCATGGATACCTCTGTGACTCCTGACGTTATGCTAACCGGCGGCGAAGCCGTCCGGGTTGAGCGCAATGTTAGGCACAACGGTAATTGAGCAAATTATGCGTTGCTTGTCCGCGACAACCCAGCCGCCAATGCACGCGTTACCTCGGCAGCTCCCACGGCACGGCACGCGCTCGCATTTTGACCCGCCCACAATGGTGAAAAGTCACCGCTGCCTTGCGTTTCGGCTTTCGCACGCAGCGGCGCGATTGCAGATGTGGCCAGCGGGAAAACGGGCGCAGTCGAGTTCATCGGACCAAGCTCGCGCATCACTCGGTTAACGATGCTGCGCGCAGGCCGCCCTGTAAACAGGCGTGTCAGCGCAGTGTGTTGCGCAGCCTCGCTCACAAGCGCCGCGCGGTGCGGCGCGCTAATGGTCGATTCGGGACACAGCATATAGGCTGTACCTACCTGTACCGCGCTTGCCCCCAGCGCCAGTGCCGCCGCAACGCCCTGAGCGTCGGCGATGCCGCCGGCGGCGATCACTGGCACACGCAGAGCTTGCACAAGTTGCGGAACGAGCGCGAAGGTGCCCATTTGGCGCGTCAGGTCATCATCGAGAAAGTGACCACGATGACCACCAGCTTCCAGCCCCTGCGCAATCACCGCATCAACGCCGCGCGCTTGTAACCATTGCGCTTCGGCCAGCGTGGTGGCCGAAGAAAGCACCTTTGCGCCCCAACTACGCACGCGCGCCAGCAGTGACTCGGATGGAAGCCCGAAATGAAAGCTGACGACTGGTGGGCGGAAGGTTTCAATCAGTGCGGCGGTTTCCTCATCGAAAGGCCGGCGTCCGGCGCCTGCGGCAATGCTGCTCGGGTCGATGTTGAACTCACGGTAATACGGCATAAGGGTTTCGCGCCAGACAGTCTCGCGTGCTGCGTCAGGTTCAGGTGGCGTGTGGCAGAAAAAATTCAGGTTGAAAGGGCGCTGTGTGGCGGCACGGATGGCTTTCAGCTCGGCACGCAGTGCCTCGGGGGTGAGCATCGCGCAGGGCAGTGACCCAAGACCGCCAGCCTGACTGACAGCAATAGTCATTGCGCTACCTTGAGCGCCCGCCAGCGGAGCTTGGATGATAGGTAGCGTGCTGCCAAGGATGTCATTAATGTTTGTCATGGGTTTTAAATCAAGGGGGTTATAGAGATAACCGAGATTATGTGGATGGCCTAATGCCCCAAGCTAAGCGGCGGCGAAGCCGTCCGGATTGAGCGCAATGTTAAGCTAACAATTCAAGCATGGACATCTGAACGGGTGCTAACGACGCTTTGACGATTCGTAATCTCGAACTGTCTTCTGCAATTTGTTGGAATGCATCAGTGACTTTCGTGTTATATAGCCGCCATTCTGTTTTTGCGCTCATATAAGGAGCCCAATCCGGTGGTGGAGTAAAGGCGTTTGCTGTTTTTTCCTTGAGTTCTTTTTCCGCCGCTGCGGCTGTGGCTTTTGACTCAAACCCTAGAATCACAAAAGAATTATTCATGTCGAATCGAATATTTACGGGCCTTGTTTGATTTGGGTTGTTGCCAGACAAAACAAAAGCACGATGCAAAACGTTGCTTGAAAGTCCAATTTTTGTACACGAATGATTTAATGCAACCAGCAGGTAGACGCCCCACTCTTGAAGTCTTGATCCGTAAAAATCTCGTGGTAGCCGGTTTCTACAGCGTTTTCGTAACGTCGAAACGAAAAGAGGCTGCCCGGGCCAGCGTTCGAGTTGGCGAATAGCGGCTTTTGCGATAATTTCTGACCCGAGAATCTCATGTAATCGATGTAGTTGCCATGCATCGGCTTCGCTACAGATATGATAGCATGAGAGAATTTCATTATGTATCAGTCTTAAATTGGGGTACAGCGTCTTGTAAACGTCAATATCAGACATGATCTTTACTTCACGATGCTCCGATTTTTTGTGCTTTGCCTTGAAATTGGCTGCTCTTGTACTCCGCCTAGTGCCCGAATTAACCGGCGCTGCGCGGTTTACCGCGCAGCGCCCAGGGCGAATGCAATGTTAGGTGCTCGGCTCATTTATATCCCCTAATGAATTTAACTGTGCCGGACGATTTTTCAATTTCGAGATCGCCGGCGCCACCCAACACTCTGGTGGTTGGACGGTAATGAACAAACCAATAACTATCCATCTCCTTGGCTTCGTAACCCACTTCCCATCTTGGGGGATTCTCCGCGTAGCGCACAGCAACAAAGCGTTTTGCAAGACAGATTGCGTGTGATGCGGTGGTGACGGGCGGAGGTGGGCATTCCTCGCCATGCGCTATTAGTGTTCCGGAGAAGAGTGCGGCCATGAGCGTGAACCTTTTTAGTTTGCACATATACGCCTAACGCCTGAGTTAACCGGCGGCGAAACCGTCCGGGTTGAGCGCAATGTTACTAAGAAATAAACAAATTTAGTTGATTAAATGATCTGAGTCATCTATAATTTTGCAATGGAAAACATTGATCTTCAAAAGCCTGTTTTTACGTCTCGCCG
>Ga0209628_10002567_pt1 | contig 12400 bp, 9 predicted proteins | sample TergutCu122P4_FD_187285 | JGI IMG/M metagenome (GOLD analysis project Ga0209628, IMG submission 187285) | Cubitermes ugandensis P4 segment gut microbial communities from Kakamega Forest, Kenya - Cu122 P4 (SPAdes) (version 2) | ecosystem: Host-associated > Arthropoda: Insects > Digestive system >...
CAGAACGTCAAATAAGCTATCACTGGCAAAAGATCATACGAGTACAATCATTAACTCCACCTTAGCTGTTACCGAATTGGGATATCTCAGCCAACATAATGACTAGATTATGGGCTGGACGTCCGGATAATGGTGCCTCAATTCAAGGCATACACAACAGATTGTTTCTTCTAAAATGCATCCAGAACAGCTCTATGGCGCGCCCATCCTCCCATTCAATTGATGCCAGGGCACATTCCCCAAGGTAACTAGGGATAAAGCTGCCGGAGTGAGAAGCTAACCACTCATCCCCTTTACGCCGAGAACAAGAATGAGAGGATCTGCACTTGCAGGCCCCCACATGCCTTTAGGAGTGCTCGAAGACACACTAATCTTAACGTTTTACAAGTACTATGACGCACGACACGTTATAGTGCAAAGCAAAGATAAAGCTGTTCCTGTGCAAGCCACGAAGGCGTATGGAGGAGTGGACGTATAGTACCACTCATTCTGAACCTCGGCACTAGATGAGATATGTAGGTACCTCCATGCCCCGGCGTCTTTACCGCCGAGGAAAATATCCCCATACCCACTGAATAAGAGAATCAGAAGGCTCCAAAACCGGTCTGCACACATTGGAGAGGAGATAAACCTCTTGTCCCTACCATGAGAAGTCATAACGTTACATTTACCTTATTATATCATATGTGTCCTATTTACTGTCCTTTGTTATTTGTGTTCGTATGTTGTGTTGTTTATGTAATTGGACATAAAAATGAAATGAAATACATTTTAAACGTAAATTTAGAAAGTACTGTTCAGTTCGGCGTCGTACTCCATTGAACAGCATGTGCACGTAACACCTGAAATAAATATTATTCATTCTCGTCGCCTGTACCTTGGTTAAAACAGGTTTTACACCAACAGCAGCAATAAAGATTATACAGGTCAAAAGCGTTGTGATAATACAAAAGAAAACTGGCTTCTTACTTTCGCTTATATACACCGATTCCAAATTTCGACGCAAAAGCCTTGCTTCACGTCACAGTTTTGAACAAAGCCGTCACAATCGTTTTCCACACACCTGTCAAAATATGCATCGCTCGCAGAATGCGGGCAGAAATTTACAATATAGGCTGTGTGTCGTGTGAGAATAGGACAATTAGGCGTGGTGTTTGTGAATGAAAGTTAATTATATAAACAACATTATTTCAAATTGTGTACTAAATGGCAAATAGTACGTGAATGTCTTGAGCAGAAATATACTTTACAGGCAATGTACGTATAAACGTAACACTGAGACGCGTTCGCGAAACAATTTTTGCCGCGGAAAAGCAATAAGTATTACATATTTTGTATCTCTGTAGCCATAGTTATCCAGCATGCAATGCGCATGCGCCGTACTCTATTTGTCATCTATGGCCTGGCTGGCTCTACGGTACATTTCCACGTTATCTCATAAATGGCATGATTTTCCTAAAAAAAAAAGTTCATGAACGTAAAATGTCTGTATTGATTTCCTCTACGACTTATCTCTGAAACATTACCATTCTAAGAAAAACTGAGGGAAATACTGTGATAAATGTACATACGCCTGCAAGTAAAGTACCTGTTACTCTTGTCATATTTTAATTAAACTTCAATAATCCCAACAGATTTTCGAAAAATGCTCGAAAATAAAATTTCATAAAAATCCGTCCGGTGGGGCCGAGTTTTTCACTGCGGACCGACAGACACTCAGACAGCCAGACAGATGGACAGATGGGCAGACGGACAGACACGACAAAGCCTGTTACGGCGTTTGGCTGTCACTTTTGCGATCAGCTAGAAAAACTCGCTTATTTGGCAGCATACTTTCGCGAAAAAAAAAACGTGAAAATGTGTTGTTATTTCAGGCCCTACACCTGAGGAAGGCAAACCCCGGCAGTACTGTTTCCAACACGGCACAATTTCCACACATTACCCTATTTCTGTCGTTTTCATATTTTCGGCTACACGCAGCGAAGGTCGTAAATTACGCTGTTCTTGAAAATACGCAACGCTCACTAGCAGAATGAAGCAGAATGTCGAGGGTACGTCAAGAAATGAGGACCTGTAACATAGAAGACAACACTGGTCTCACGAACACGAAAGGTCTGAGACATGTGCAGTGCCCGTGTGTGCATATCTGAATCTTATCGATATCAATATCTATATAAAGTACGTTAGTGCACATATTATAGTACGTATCTTACTGAACTGCAATAACTGATGCGCTGTTTTAACTCATTACTTTCAGGAAATGAGTAAAGGTATCACCAATTTAAAACTATAAACTCTGCATTGTGCCCACACAGCGTATTTATCGTTTTTGTTTGATTCTCACAACAATCAGGTACGATTTCCCCACACACCATTAACTGGCTGCTCTTTTCAGTGGAAGCACATCGTATTCTCTGTGGTGTAAGAACTAAATACTCATATATAATGTACAAAATTTCGTCATATGGCGCAATCAAATTCCACAATTAAAAAAACAATCCAAATTCTGAGCTTCTTTCCTCTGCTACGTACTCAGTCCATTTTCCAACACCCTATTTTCTGCACTTAACACTGTCCTAACTTTCATCTATCAGAAAGGATGCGTGCAATGCCTGGAAATCTTCAGCGCTACACATTTTGTATTCTTCCTTCCCCGTAAACGCGGTTGGTTGAGACACTACGCTACAAGCGTGAAGGTCACGGGTTCGATTACCGATGGTGTCATTGGAATTTTTCATTGACATCATCCTTCCGGACGCACTGTGACCCTGGGGTCGACTCAGCCTCTAACAGAAATGAGTACCAAGAATATTTCCTGGAGGGTAAAGGCGGCCGGTGCGTAGGACTAAAAACCTTATCACCTTCATGTGCCGACTGCCTTAAAATCTGGGAACCTCAACTTCCTGGAACCTTCACGGCCTGTCCAGGCCGGTATAGGGATTGCTTTACCTTTACTTTTACCCTCCACATAATAAATGTTGTATTCCTCGACTCTTCCGCTTCATTTTCAACACTACCATCGTCTTCATCCACTTCCTTCTCTTTAGTCTTCAAAGGGGACACACCTAGACTGCTTTTCAAACCATATCTCATACGCAGAAAATTGTCACCACTCCTCACAGTAGATCAGACCAATAACTAATTCCAACGAGTTAAATAATTACAGAACTTCCAAAAGGGCGCCACTGCACTACGCTGAGGACAATAAAACAAGAAAAAACACATTTTCAAAAAATACAAAATAAATGGCCTCGTTTTAAACTTTAATTAATAAAGTACCAAGACAATAAGATGTATAATGACCGGAAGAACTCAATGTATTCTTCACTTCGTTATCAAACGAAGTGGAATAATTAATTTCACACCCCGGCCACTTTATGGCCAGAGAGACAGTTTTCGGAATTCACTGAATGTGTGCATCACAGAGCGCGTCTGGAGATGATGTGACGCAGCTTTCCGTCTGCCCGAAACAGCCACGCTTCCAGCCACTGTAAATTTAGGTTCAATACGTTATAAATCAGCCCTTTGTAGTTTTATTTATGGCTGAATGGCAACATGCCATAATTTTGAAAATTTTGTGGACACTGAAATTTAAAACAAGCAGTTTGTTACAGAACTTACTAAAACGCAACTGCAACAATTTACTTTCATACAGCACTTTGTTTAGCTCGGAATTCGTATTCTTCCTTTCCTTTATCTACAGCTGGTAGGAAATTTTCCTTCAAAGCAATGTACCGCAGCAAAATGTGTTGATGCCTGCGAAATTTTACAGTTTCGCGTTCAATTGCTTTCTTAAAATTTTGAAATACGATACCAGCGGTTTTAAACATTTTGGCGCTTGTGACAAACGAGATATTCCGTTTCATTTTTTCGCGGCAGTATACAATTACGAGTATAATATACAACTAAAATCTACACGAACGGTAAAACAATTTTAATTATGTCGTGTATTAAAAAAACATAAAAGCATCGTTAAGCAGAAAAATTATACAGTTTACAAACATAAATTTGGGAAAGCCTACGTGTCCAAATTTTACATATTGGTGCCCTCTCAGCTTAGCGGAAGCTCCTCATAACTCCATACCCTTTCCTAACTTTGTGGGCGCGCGTGTCTATAATGATCACCTTATCAGTTGTACTTCGCATATTTAATTCTATATTGTAATTCTTGTATCCAAAGCCTTGCAGCATGATTCGTGCTGGAAAGGTTTATGGTCTTATGGTGCTGTAAACTGATAGGGTTGTCTTCGGGGATTAGCGAGAGGTTTTGTTGAAATCTCATCTGGTCAGATTATCAGAAATTTCGAGGCTTGAGTTTCGCATAGCGGTGAATATCCAAGACTTCGGGGATGTAACGCCGAGTCAACTGGCATGGCGAAACGTCAGAAAAAACTCGTCAGTTTACAAGTTGTAACATTCCAGAAGAATTGGATCTTTAGCTACTACAAATAACAGAAGTGAAGTAGCACAGTTAAAACATGGATTTGGAAAGTGAAGGGATTAAGAAATGGGGTAGAGGGGAAAAAATGTCCCCTATGCCGTGTTGAGAATGCCATTCGAACACGTCTACGACGTTGGGAGATGCAGATGTGGACAGACAACAATTACTGAACACAATGTAGCGAATTATTAATAAGAAAATTTACTAACTTTTAAAACAGATTTTGTGTTAATAAACTTCCACGCTTACAGGTGCCGGAAGAGTATACTCAGTATAATGACTAAGTTATGGGCTGGACGATCCAGGATCTGAATCCCGGCAGGGGTAAGAGACTTTTCTCGTCACCAAATCGCTCAGACCGGCTCTGGGGCCCACCCAGCCTCCTATGCAGTGGATGCCGGTGTTATTTCACGGGAATACAGCGGTCTGGGCGTAAAGTGGCCCATTAGCAAACCTCCAGTGCGAAGTCAAGAATAAGTGAGGCTATACCCCTACCCCCCTAAACGCATTCATGGCGCGGACAGACACAATTTCGTACTTGACTTCCCTTCCTATTCAGCAGTATCTGACATTAGTTTTTGGTATCTCCTGTATATCAAGGTACCACGACGTTCTCTCCTTTAAACTGTTCACGGTCGTTGTGTCCACACGCGCATAAGCAGGAGTGTACAGTAATGTGATGGAACGATATGGGGCTGTTAAAACATAACCTCATTTATTTTCCTGTTGCTACATGTTCTTTTTGTACTGTTTTTTTCCCTTCACTTTGTATTTGTGTTGCACTTGTTACTGACATTGGTGCTATTAAGCCTGCACCTTAATCAACAAGTAATGAATTGAAATGAATTATTATTGTTAATTTTCAGCAACACCGCTGTAATTTCTTTCACAAATTTAAAAGGGTGCAGGAATGCTTATCAAAGTATTTTTATCTGCAGAAGGAATATTATTTTTGATATCTTCTATATAAAATGTACATAAACTTAAGCTGTGTCAGAATGTTTATCTTCCAGTTCTCCGTATCCATGCTACAGACATAATGCGCACAATTTTATTCTAACGAAAGTTTTCGGTTACGAACCAGGCTGTGCTACTGACGTTAACTTCGACAGGTGATTAGTGAGTGAGGAAAACACAAAAGACTGGGAGCTAGTGAGAGAAAAAACGCAAAAGAAAATAGCGAGAGTCTGTAATCTGTAAACCGCATAAACTGAGAAGACAGGCGGACGAACAGACAGACCTCTGGAAACATCAGGCAGGCGGGTATAATACGAGTACATTGAGAATAAGCCAAGAAGAAAATGGGAAACAGAGTAAAACCTAAGATGATTACGAAGTGATTAATTTAGACAGTCGCTGCCAGTATGTGAATTATGGATCTGGTGGTTAGCCCGAAATACGGATAGTCTTTCTTTCACTGTCACCCTCTTCTAATTTTGCAAAACCAAAAATTTTAATTAGACAAACTAATACAAAGATTATAAATGTAGCTAAATAAAGGGCAAAGGGGTTACTTACTGATTGCAGGAAATATTATTTTTCTTACAGTAAAATGCAAATTACTTAAACCGCAAAGAAACTAACCGTCAATCACAACAAACATATTTATTTTTCAGAAATTTAGTGAGTTTTACACGTTTCGGCCAACGTGGTCATCTTCAGGTAATTCAGCTGTGTACGGAATACGTGGGAGGAAATTATCAATATAAAGTATTATAAAAAGAAATGAGATCTCATTTTTACATGAAATGTAAGAGTAAGCAGGTTTATGTTACAGAAATAAATCCTGAGTGGGCGGTATTGCAGGTGTATGGAATTCTACCTTCGCCAGTTTTAGGTTATGTTAAGAAAGGTGCTCAATTATGGTGTACATTGCTACTTTACAATGATTTTGTATTTTAGATTAGCGGGTTTTAAGTTTTCTTATCTTCAGAATGTACTGAATGAAGGAATTACTATAGTAGAATGTATCTTCCCACATGCAATATGTGGTTTATACGCGCCTTATATGGTGAACTGGTTTTTGTACAATCCTTGGAAATTTACGTTATCGCTTTTACTGTGGTCTAACTTGGAGGATGTTAAGTGTGGTTGTCTTGATGAGAAGTGTGTATTCGTATTTCGTGTATTTTATTCCTATTATAAAGGAACCGAAAGATAGTTGGGTATTAGGAAAGGGGGATTATCTTTCTGGAAGGACTTTAAAGCTTTCATTTAAGACTATTTTAGCGTACTGTCTCCGTTAATATAAAGGCGGCTTATAATATTACTAAGGCCACTGAGCAAACGGTCTCGTTTCCAACTAATTCCTTTCTTTATATTCTATGTAACGGGCAACTTTAAAGGCTTAAATCTCTATATACAAATATATATTATGTCTTTTTGTCTTGCCATGATTGAACATTTCTCTTTCTTCCATACTGTTAGGACTAGTCTTACTGAAATATAGGAAACATAACAATCGCGTTCTATTCCCACAACAATGCCCCATGGCCGCTTTATAGGCTCAATGTGACAACCAAAATACTCTCTGAAATACTCTTCATGACGCACCATTGGCAATAGAGCGATGACGGTGGAACACTTGTTACTTTTACGCTCGACGTTAAGAAGTTTTTTGACTCACAAAACTCAGATCGTCGAAGAGCATGAAACAAACCAGACCGTGGCCGCCGCAGTAGGCCAAACTCACTTTTACCGACGCCCACCTGCAGGGCCATCTGAAGGGAACAGTTTAATTGAAAATGGTCAGCAAGCGGGACGCATTTTGGTGTTCGGTTGAAACGGCTGCGACGACAAAACGACACAGGCGCCTAGAAGTTTTCAGCGTACCAGAAATTACTGGCATCACAAAGTTCAGCCGTGGCTTTGGCATAATTGGGGAGCTGTTATTTTCAAATCCGGTAAATCTAATAAAAATTGCACGTGGTCTACTACGTTACTTACAACATAGCCTTCACCGAGGTGTTCTTTATGTTAAAATGTCATACGTTCTTATGGTACAGTAAGGTACGGCAATTTCATCTACACCACAAGAAAAGTATGGCCTTCCCTGCGCCGATTTTGATGAAACTGACAGTTGCTCAGCGCATTATGTGGAGATCTCCTGTGCCGAAAGTCATCCAATTTGGTCGATAAATACGGAAAATACGGGTATAATTAATTTTATCCCAGGAAATATTACACGCATGTGGAACCTTGCTGAACCTTCTGAATAAAAACAAGAAACGCCATGTGTGTATAACATAACACGGAGGCGCATTCGCATAACCATTGTTGCAGTGGAAAAGCAATAAATATTTCATACTTTGAGCGTGTTTGTGTGTGTGTGTGTCTGTGTGTGTTTTGCCAGCGTATGCGTCTTATCACATTGTCATCTGTGGCCCATCCGACTCTACAACAATTTTCCACTTTATCTCATAAAGTCATGATTTTCGGAAATATGTTACTGAATATAAAATGTGTGTTTTAATTTTCTCTACGACTATTGTCTGAAACATTTCTCATTCTACGAAGAATTCGGCGAGATATTACCACAAATGTACACAGGTCTTCACGTAAAGTATCCGTTATTCTTGTCGGATTTTAATGAAACTTGGATTTTCTCGACAGATTTTCGAAAACTACTCAAATCTAAAATTTAATAAAAATTCGCCCAGTGGCAGTGAGTTCCATGCGGACAGACGACGCACAGACATGACGAAAGAAGTATTTTTAGCAACTATGTAAAGGCGCCGAATAAAAATTCAGTTCGTTCCTCGCACAGAAATCAATGTGCTTTCAAGATGAAGTCCAAATGGTGAGAAACGTATAGAGAAATAATATCTGTTTTTATAAGAACCATAATGTAACAAATAAATACACAGTGCACACAAAGTGCAGAGTCTTCAGTGTTAAACCTGGCAGTATATATACGAACCACTGTGCTTTGTGCGGTCACGTAATGCTACCTGTACGGAGATTACAGTCGGGCTAACTATATACCAAACATGGTGGTTACGCCTCTCCCAGCTTGCAAAGAGCAAGCTCTTTGCTAGAATTACTTTTGCAAGCATTGCATTACCGTTCTTTTTTTGTGGCAGTGACTTGTGTTAATATTATTTGTGTCGTTACGTTTTAACTACTGTTAATAGCTTCCGTCGCGTCTTACCACAACACACTCACGCCCATATTGTAATAAACTGATTTTCTTCGGGATGTGAAGTAACTTATAGCCACGTATCAGTAGCAACAACATTTTCAATAACAATGGGCACACTTGCTGTTTATGTTATTTTGCCTGGACTAGCGCTTGAGCATTAAGTGACGTACCTATAGACAGTGCAAATCGACTTCGATCCGTTTCAAACTATTAACACACCAAAAGGAGGAACAATAGTGTAATAACAATTGGTAAAAACGCGTAAAAACAACCTACCTATTGATGTTTGCGAGTGTCTTTCATAAAAAGTGTTGCTAAGTTAACAAATGTGCTTTACTGACGAAAATTAAACAACACATAAATCATGAAATGTGGAGTACATGGTATATATAAATTTGACTATACTGACTAGATATTTTATGTCAAATGTTAGTCGTCATGGCTTATATTAAAAACTGACACCAATGGAAATATCACGCCTTGTACATTAGTTGCTGGCAACAAAGAATTATTCTTGTTGCAAATTTATATCCAGAGAAGACAGTGATCATTGAGAACTCTCTCCTTTCTCTTAAAACAATCATATGCACTGGTTTCCAGAAGCAGGCGTTCTGGAAATAAATCACAGCATTTTGTTAAATACGTTAACACCAATTCCAGCAAACAGAATTAACGTTATGTTGTTGCTGTGCTTAATTAAGCGACACGCCATGAAGACGTATTCGGAGTAGAGGTACAGCTCCACGCATTCATAACCTCATCAATATGTGGAGGTGAGTGATCAGCTTCAAGCCCCGGCGTAAGAGCCCCCGTTGTACACTGAATAGTGAATGTGGAGGCTACATCAATAGCCGCTGCAGCCATCACAGGCGTCAGGCAGACAGGGCATTAGGCTGCGAGCTGTGAAACGATGAAATGTTGTGGAAGCCATCAAAACGTAGCCGTTACTTCACACTGATTATACGAATGGCACATATTTTTGTCATGAACTGTAACACAACTTCGTACTCACCCCTGAGGATCCCACTGACACAAACGCCTAACAATCACTTAAATTAACGAACTTTCTTTTGGTCGTCTCGTCTCCTGAACTCCGCGTTAATACGTCAGCCTTTCCAACTAACTTCCCTTATATGAAGATTAGACTAGCCAGATAAGGCATTAAAATGGTTTAAATTCATATATTAAGATAAATAAGCAAAACATTGATAACTTCGTATTGTTACTAATTACTTTCATGTCAAGAGCTACACCAGAGACACATCAACCCTAAAACATAAATGGTAAAAGAAAATTCGCGCACAAGCTTTCCATAGTGAAACTCCTTGCTAAAAACATGTCTAAAATGTTGTACAGTATATGTCCTGAGACGTTTAGTTTTCTTGAGACAAGCGTCGCTATCAGGTGGGCTAGCACATTTCTCAGACGATAAAGTGTGTTTTAGATATACCCAAAACGCCACACTATGCAGCATGGCTCCGCTGTGATTGAAGGGTCATGGAATACAAGCACAATGAACATTGCGACATGCTCTTAAACCTCAATGGATGCAACAGCCAAGCTGGTGCATGTACACGGAAATATGCATTATGTTGTACTGGTCGACGACGTCCAGACACTAATGAGTATCACTGATTGCACCCTCATCTCCATGAGACAGCAATGTAGCACCTACCGGCATCTGTGAAGACTGGTCGACCACGAACTGTATAGACACCAGCCGACGAAAGTTCCGTACTTCGCAGGTGTAAAACGATAGCCGTGGAGAAACGAGTACTGGAACTATCCCAACCGAGGGTCTTCGAAAAACTTCAGGCACTACATCACTACTCGCGGAGTGCACATCTGTTCCCAGACGATAGTCCTCTACGAATGCAGTTCTGCGAATGGCTAAAAAACTCTCTGCCGATGACCTCACGCTACACAATAGTCTATGGACATGCTCGTACATGTACGAACCGCGTTAGACGTGAGAGAGTGTGGTCAACGTCCACAAATGTCACTTCTTGACACAATCTTCATGCAATCCGCGAACGTGGCAATCACTTTCACTTCAACATTAATGTCTGAGCCGGAATCGGCGGGGCCATTGTCGTGAGCCCCATCTGCTGCCTGAGAAGCTGACTGCTTACAGATAGCGCAGTCTTCTGACAACCGTTCTAATGGGGATCCCCTCCTTCCTCACATCTTGCAACACGCCATCCATCCACCAAAGTTTAGGTCTCACCACTCTCCTGATTCCTTCTAGAGGAGTCCTTGATTCTTCTGGGTATTTCACTATTGTCCATTCTTCGTATGTGCCCTTCCAATCGCAACCTCGCTGCCGGTACAGGCCTTGGTTGTTCCTTATTCCCCAAACTCCTTTTTCCTGCACTGAACAGTATATTTTACGTAAGACTTTTCTCTCAAAAGCACAAAGTTGTAGTTACCAGATCGCGTTCATGGCCGTGTTTCGCTTCCGTACATCAGAACAGGTCTTACAAGGTTTTGGTATCCTATATCCTGACTTTCGTCTCACGAGTAAGCAGTCGTGATTTACATTGTCTTGGTAACTAGCTCTGGAATAAAGAACTACATTTTCAATAAAATTGCACTTATCTTAAAATAATTTAGTGTAAAAAACATAAAATTATCGTACAGCAGAAAGACGAAGTTTCGATACAAATATCAATTCAATTCATACACTATTTCTATTTTAGGTTCAGCGGCACATTTGGCAAAACCTCGTGGTGCTAGAGTATGCAGCGAACCGCTGATCTATCGTGCACTGAGTTCCAACTTGCTCTCTCTCGTTCCCACTACTTGTCAGTACTGACTCCTCAAGGAAGCATTCACAAACGACAAAAATGCGCACCCTTGACTTACGTTTAATCGAAAATATGCTTCCCACCATAAAGGAGTCATTTTAATGCTAAACATCCAAAAAATTAATAAAACACGCCGAGACCGATTTACGTTAGCATACGTAGGATTTTATGCCTTTCTCTGATGATACCTAGAGGGTGAGGTTAATGTGTGTTTGTTACAAATGAAATTAAATAACAGCGACCTGTTCCTAACAATTTATTGAAAATCCTTATTTTCGGTAAAGAATCTTCAATACTGAACTCCTCACACTTTATCTTTTCAGATGGATGCTTGATTACTTAGCACAAACGCAGAAACAGTGTACCAACATAAAAGTACAGGACTTTCAAATTGCGACGCTGCAAACGTGCTACATACGCGAACCGGCGCTTAAGGAGGGCTTATAATGCACCATATAATGAAAGCTCTGTGTCAAGAGAACACCAATCCTAAACTTCCAAGCATTCGTAGATATTAAAAGCACCCGTTAAAAATTGCTTGTATTACAAATAAGATGTGTCTTGTTCACTCACGAAAAGTCAGTTCTTCTTGTCCGCTCCAAGTTTTCGTCTAGAAACGTGACACTGTAACGTAACATTGATCGTAGATCATTATCCGTTCCACTGAACCTCAGACTTATTTATGATCGTGGTAGTGATTTCTTGACATGTAGGCCGTGTACGGTTTTCCAACAAGGAAGTCATTAATAATCCATGTTTACGTATTTCAATATATACGGTTCAACTCACTCTTTTGTAAAAAGCACAGAAACCTTGCTCAAAGTAAGGGGTCTATGCGTCGTTACACACGAGAAAATCAGTAATTTCTAACTACACGTCCATAGGTAAGCTTTCTTTTTAACAAAAACATATTCCTTTAATACATTCGACGCTTTGTGAAATCCGGATTAACTCTAATACTCGCTGAGTAACCTACAGGCACTATTCTAAATGTTAAAAAAAAAAACTAAA
>Ga0209628_10002568_pt1 | contig 12398 bp, 13 predicted proteins | sample TergutCu122P4_FD_187285 | JGI IMG/M metagenome (GOLD analysis project Ga0209628, IMG submission 187285) | Cubitermes ugandensis P4 segment gut microbial communities from Kakamega Forest, Kenya - Cu122 P4 (SPAdes) (version 2) | ecosystem: Host-associated > Arthropoda: Insects > Digestive system...
GGGCCCGATCAACGCATGGATCGTGCCCCGGCGCACCGCCAAATCAACCTTGCTGACGGCGGTAAACCCCTTGAAGTCCTTGGTCAGCGCGCGGGTCTGGAGAATGATGTCATCCATCGTGCGCGATTCCTTTTTTGTTGTCAGTCATGTTGTCTCCTGGGGCTAAAAAGCATGGTGGGGCGATGGTCTCACAATAATAACGCCCCTGCAGTTGGTGGGTCATGCGCCCGAACCTCCCAGCGATTTGCCACCATCCACAAACAGTACCTGCCCAGTAATGAATCCGGTCTGAGCCGAAGCCAGGAAAGAGACAGCTGCTGCAACATCCTCCGGTCGTCCGGGCTTGCCAGTGGGTTGCAGTGCCACTTGCGCCGCCAGTCGCTCGGGCGTAAACGCGCGCAAAAGAGGCGTGTCAATCAACCCCGGAGCAATGGCATTAACCAGAATGCCACGCGGCGCGAGTTCCATGGCGCTCGCCCGCGTGTAGCCAACGAGCGCTGCCTTCGACGCGACGTAGTGGGGATGATTGCGAGCCCCGAGATAAGCACGAGAGGCGATATTCACGATCCGGCCACCATCCGGCATCTTCTTTGTAACTTCCTGAGTCAGCGTTGCAGCCGCGATCAGGTTAATCTCGTAGATGCGGCGAAAATCGTCACTGCTGATCTCCATGAACTTCCGTTCGTCAAGTACTCCAGCGTTGTTAACCAGTGCGGCTATGGGAGGAAGCGCCTGCACCATATTGCGAACAGCCGCTTCGTTGGTGAGGTCCACGATGCGCACCTGAACATCCAAGTCAAGCCTTTGCAGTCGCGTGGCTTCGCGCGCGGCGACCTCCTCAACACGGTCAACCATTACAACCTGGAAGCCATCTCGCGCCAGCCGTTCGACTGTCGCCAAGCCTATGCCACTGGCACCGCCAGTGACCAATGCAATCGGTTTGCCCGTATTCATATTCATCATATTTTCAAGCAAGCACAGCATACAGCCGGAGCGCCTGATCTCAAGTAATTAGCCAAATGGCCTATGCAGACTTGTTTGCAAATTTTCAAAGATACAGACATAACCTAAAACTCATAACAACACATTCAACCAGCTTTCAGCTGCCTGTCAATCAGCCAGAAAGTGGGTTGTACTCCATCCGCCGTCGACGGCAAGCGTTTGCCCGGTAATGTAGGAGGCATCCTCGCTGGCAAGGAAAGCTACCGCGCGGGCAATGTCCGACGGCGTTCCGATGCGCCCAAGCGGGGTTCGCCGCACGAGTACGTTCTGGAACCGCTCGTTGGCTGCGATGCGTTCGGCTGTCGCAGCGGTCGCGATCAACCCCGGAGCCACCGCGTTGATGCGGACGCCACGCGGACCATAGTCAGCGGCCATCTGGCGCGTCAGCCCCACGATTCCAGCCTTCGCGGCGGCGTACGGAGCAGCGCCCTGCACGCCGACCAGACCGAAGATGGAAGCGATATTCACAATGCAGCCACCATTGGTGGCAAAACGTGGCAGTGCCGCTGTCGACATTCTGAAGATGGTGCCCAGGTTCACGTCGAGGTAATGCTCCCAATCGGCATTGCTGGTCTCGTGCGCGGAGCGCGCGTTGCCCATCCCGGCATTGTTTACCAAGATTGCGAGCGGCTGATTGAATGCTTTCTGTACTGCCGCCATTACAGCGGGCGCGGCAGACGGGTCACACAGATCGCACGCATGCGTGGCCATTCCTTCGGCACAAGCGGCCGTTTCACGCAGTCCGTCCGCCTTGAGGTCGACTGCGAGTATCCGTGCGCCAGCGCGGGCGAGATGCAGCGCGATCTCGCGTCCGATGCCGCCGCCAGCACCAGTCACCACAGCCACTTGGCCGGAGAAGTTATGTTGGACAGTCATATCGTTTTTGAAAAGCCAGAGATAGTCATAGAGACACGTTCTCAACGCCAGCGTTCCGGCAACTGTTCGCGTAGCACGTGCTTTTGTATCTTGCCTGTGGCCGTCTGCGGTAGCGCAGGCAAGAAGCTGATCTCGACCGGCACCTTGAAGTCTGCCAAGTAGCGTGCGCAGTGCGCACGCAGCGCTTCGCTATCCAGCGTTTCGTCGGCAGGATCGCGCCGGACCACGAAGGCGAACACTTCCTCGCCGAAAAGCGCGCTACGAGCGGCCAGGACAGCCGCCTGCGCGACGCCCGGGTGCATGTACAGCACATTCTCGACTTCGCTGGAATACACGTTCTCGCCACCGCGGATGATCATGTCCTTCTTGCGGTCCACCAAAAACAGGAAGCCGTCCTCGTCGAGGTAGCCGAGATCGCCTGTATGCAACCAACCATGTTTCAGCGTTTCTGCCGTCGCCTGGGCCGCTTCGTGGTAGTGCGACATCACGTTGGCCCCCCGCGTCACGAGTTCGCCCACCTCATTGGGCGGCAGGCTTTCCCCATTGGGGCCAGCCACGCGCATCTCGGCACCGGGGATTGCCACACCCACCGATCCAGCCTTGTCGAAAGCCAGCGTACTTGGCAATGTAACGATGGTGCCGCATGACTCCGTCTGGCCCATGCCATGCACCAGCGCAGCCTGCGGAAACAGGCGCTGTACTTCGGCCAGCTTCTCCGGTGGCATGGGTGCAGCGCCGAAAGCGACTGTGCGCACTTGAGAAAAGTCGCCGCCCTTCTTTGCATGTTGCTGCGCCATCAGAAGGAGCATGGTAGGAACGGCAAACACGTGCGTGATGCCACGGCGCAGAATCAGGTCGAGCACGGTGTCGGTGCGGTACGTGTCGATAACCATCGTGCCGCCAACGTGCAGTACAGGTAGTAGCCACGCGTGGTTCGCGATGTGGAATAACGGCGTCATAGCCAGCGTCACGGCGTCCGGCGCGTTGTATTCCCAAGCGTCCGGCCCTTGTACTGCACTGGCAATGAGGCTGCGGTGTGTATGAACCACACCTTTCGGATTACCGGTCGTACCCGAGGTGTAATAGATCGCAGCCGGTGCATCGGTACGTACGCCGGCTGCGGCGATGTCGAAGCGCGGTTGCGATTCGGGCACCGGCGCGTCGAAGTCAATGACCGGCACTTCGACCTGTTTCAGCACCTGCGCGTACTTCTGCTGCGACACGATGTACCGCGCCCCAGCGTTGCTCACTTGGTACGCGATCTCGCGTGCCGTGAGCCGTGTGTTGAGCGGCACCGACACCGCCCCAAGCGCCAGCACAGCGAGGTACCAAACCTGATACAGCTCACTGTTGTCCATCAGCAGCGCAACCCGCTCGCCAGGTTGGATGCCGCACCCATTTTGCAGGAAGCCGGCTCGCGCGGCGATGGCATCAAACGCTTCCGCATAGGTCAGTGATCGATCACCACAGACCAGTGCTGGCTTATCCGGCAGGCGTAACGCGGTGCGCTGGAAGAAGGCCGCATATGTCATATGCTCGCCGACGCCGTATTCCTCGCGCAGCACACGCTCAAACCAAGCGACGCCCGGGCGCGCGTGCCGCGCGTTGGCTGCATTCGTGGGGTGCATCATTCCTCTGCTCCCGGGGGACGGTTGAAAATCTCCAGCGCCGAGGGGTTGCTTTCAGCCAGTTTGGCGCGAGTGGTCTGCAGTAGGAACTGCAACAGCGGATTGTCTTGCACGGCCAGGTGATCGAATCGACCTTGGCGGATCTGCGCACACAAATCACGAGAAAGCGCATCAATCGCAGCCGGCGTACCGCCGTGCGCGCTGCGCGCCGCATCCGGCGACTGTCCTAGCAATCCGGCGAGGGCCACGAGTTCCGGTGCATTGGTGCCGGTGTCGAGGCTGGCGAACACCTGCGCATCCGCTTGCATCCGCGCGCTCACCACCGAGAACACCCGCGCCAGCATCCGTGCGGTTCCTTGGGTGTCGCCCTCCAGCGCGGGCACCACCTGCTCCAATAACGCACGGCGCGCACTCGCCAGAAGGTGCAGAGTTTCCGGATGATCTCTCATGCCGCTGCTCCTGTTGCGCGCCGTTGGCCGTCCCACAGAATGCGCGACAGCGCTTCCATCTCCATTTCGGCCGTTGCCAACCCCACCAACGCCAGTTCCAGCGAGTTCTCGCCACCATGCACCTGGCGCGCCACCTGCTGCAGCGAAATAACGGCCCAGCGGGTGCTGGCCATGATATCCCAGTAACGGATCAAATCCGGGTCGGGCTTACGCCCGCTTAACGCCTGCCACCCCCGCAGCAGCGCGGCGCGTGAGCCGAGGCCGCCGCCTACCAGGTCGGGGCGACCAAAGCGGAAGAAGTGCATACAGAACCACGCCATGCTTTCATATGGATCGCCCCAGCGGGTGAGCTCCCAGTCGAGGATGGAAGTCAGCCGAGCGCCAGCAATGGTGACATTGCCGAAACGGAAATCGCCATGACATAGCACAACTGGCCCAGGGGCCGGCGCCTCGCGCTCCAGCCAGCGCAGCGCATACTCGATGCTTGGGTGTGGGTGCTCGTGGCTGTCCAGGTAGGCACGCATCTCCCCGATTGCTTCGCGCGCCACATCGCGCGGCGGCGGTTTGAGGAAATCCAGGGCGTGATTGCCATCGGGTGTAATCGTCTGAAGGCGTGCAAGCTCGGCCCCGATCTCCTCCAGAATTGCATCACCTGCCGCCATTACCTCCGGCATGCGCTGTAGCTTCCACGGACGGCTCTCGCCCTGGACAAAGCCCATGATGAAGAAGGGCTGCCCTATCACCGCGACATCAGTGCAGACCGCCACTGGTTGTGGAACTCGCACGCCGGCTTTGGCGGCGGCACAAAGAACCGCGTATTCCTGCGCTGCAGGGAGACTGTCGTTCACACCGACCACCCGTCCCGTGCGCAGCACGAGGCGCGCCGGGATCCCAGGTGGCGCTCCTTTGATCTCGATCTCCCAGTTGTCCTGCACAGTACCGCCGGTCAGCCGGCGCAGCCGCACGATACAGCAGTCCGGGCTGCTCAAGGTAGCGGCCAAGAAGCGTTCGAGCGCAGGACGCGCGCTTTCCAGCTCTAGCGCCACGACCAGAACTCCTTGCGCTCGTCTAGCACGTGGCGCGCGAGCACCATCTTGTGGACTTCCGAGGCGCCATCGCCCAAGCGCGCGAGCCGCGCATAGCGGTATATCCATTCGAGCGGCAGGTCGGTCGAATAGCCCTTGGCACCGCACAGTTGGATGGCGGTATCGACCGCGTGATGCAGCGCCTCGGATACAACAACCTTGGCCATCGAGACTTCCTTGCGCGCATGCTCGCCGCGATCGACGAGCCAGCAGGCGCGCATGGTAAGCAACCTTCCCATCTCGATCTGCATGGCGGCATCGCCCAGCAGCCACTGCACACCCTCGTGCTCGTGCAGGCCCATTCCGAAGCTGCGACGTTCGGCCACGTACTCCGCAGCAATTTCCAGTGATCGCTTGGCCATTCCGGTCCAGCGCATGCAGTGCGTCAGTCGCGCCGGACCAAGCCGGATTTGCGTAAACTTCAGACCATCGCCCTCGCGCATCAGCAGGTTCTCATGTGGGATCTCGAGCCCGTCGAACTCAAGTTCGCAATGGCCGCCATGATCTTCCGGCCCCATGATGCCGATGCGCCGCACGATGCGCCAGCCCGGCGAGTCGGCATGAAAAAGAAAGGCGCTCAGGCCACGTCGCTGGTCGTCGGAGGTGCGTGCGATCAGGATGATGTGTTTCGCCTCGGCTGCGCCGGTGATGAACCACTTGCGCCCATGCACCACCCACTTGTCGCCACGACGTTCTGCGCGCGTGAGCATCATTCCGGGGTCGGAGCCGGCCCCCGGCATGGGTTCCGTCATGGCAAACGCCGACTGAACGCGGCCATCCACGATCGGCTGCAGCCATTGCGCCTTCTGCGAATCAGACAGTACCTTGTTGAGCGCAAGCATGGTGCCGTCATCGGGTGCCGCGCAGTTAAAGCAGACCGGACCGAAAATGGCGCGGTTCATTTCCTCGTACAGGACCGCCATGCCGACCATGTTGAGCCCAAGCCCGCCTTGACTGCGTGGCATTTGCGGCGCCCACAAGCCGGCGCGCTTGACTTTCTCGCGCACCTGCGCCAACGCGCGCGGCGCGATATTGCGTGTCTCGTCCAGACACTCGGGCCGCGTCTCGAGCGGGATGATTTCCTGTTCCACAAATTCGCGTACACGTGTACGCAGACCTTTAAGTTCGTCGTCGATGGAAAAATCCATGGCTTGCAGCTCCTTGAGTGATCGATCAAGACGGCGTTGAGTCGCTGCCCGCGGCTTCCGGCCAGGCGGCCGGGGCAAGCATGCGCCTATAGGCGTCCGGCGAATCCTCGCGTCGCTTGTAGATGTGCAGTCGACAGCCACCATCAGCACGGGCGGGATCCTCGAAGACCCAGTGCGCGCGGCCGAACCAGCGCAGCGGCGCCACGCCATTCCACACAGCGCAGTGGCTGCAGTACACCGGCAGGCGCGGCTGTCCGAACGTGAGCGGACCTGGCCCATCAACGAAGGGAAGAGCGTGGGTGCCCTCGTACGCACCTGACAGCCGTAGCCTACCGCCGCTGCCGCAAAGCGACTGGTCGAAGGTGAATTTCTCCGCATCCTCGCTGACTTCCAGCGCACCCATATGCAGCTTGAACAGGAAGGCGCTGGCGTGCGCGAATTCCGCAGGCGTCATCCGTTCCCACTTCTCGATGCCCGACCGCTGCGCCTGTGCCGTAGCGAGGTGAAAACGGAGCAACTCATCCTGCCCGAACCGACGCTGCACCCACCCGAAGGTGTCGGCCATGGAGCGCACGAGCGCATCGTGGAAGCGCAGGTAGTGATCCTGTTCCTTGCTGCGCAGCAGAGCCAGCGCCTGCGGCGCGTCGCAAGCCTCAATCGCACGCAGGATGGTATCGGCGAGGCGCTGTTGCTCCAGGTCGCAGCGTGCTTCGCAGGCAGCGAGCAGATCGCCTGCTGCCGCAATCTCCTGCTCCAGCGTACTAGTTGCAGGCTGAACTTCAAAACCGACATCACCCCACACGGGGTGCACAGCGCCTTGCAGGCTACCCCGAAACGCGTGCATGAACTGCGCAGCGGACGCGACAGATGCAGCGTCGGCACGCGCAACGGTTTCCTGCAACAGTGACCACAACAAGCGCACCGTGACGCCGAGCCCGCGCACCATCAGGGTGTATTCGCGCGCCAAGCTACGCGCTTGCCCGTCGCCGTTGCGCACGAATTGCACAGCGCGTGCAAAGTCGCCCTGCACAAGCGTCGCGCGCAGCGCATCTCCCAAGCGGCGTCCCCACTCGCTCACCGGCACGGTTACGCTGACGACTGCGTTAGGCACGTGTCATCCTCGCCGAGCTGACGCTCGACGCTGCGGTAGTTACAGCACACGTCGCTTCACTGAGGCGTATCTCGGTCATGTACGGATTGTTCAACACGTTCACGCTAGGAACTTGCAATGCGAGACGACCCGTTTCAAACGCGTAGCCACAGCCCGTCAGGCGCAAGGCTAACTGCGTGGTCTGTTCCACTGGCATGCTTGAGTCCCTTCCGGTTGATCTGCGAAATATCAGTCCGGGTCGTTACTCGATTTTGCTGGTGATGACCAGCTCGCCATTCCGGATATTACCGACGAACACAGGTGTGTGGATCTGATGGTTAGAGCCGTAGTCTTTCATGCCTCCCCAGCGCACATCGCCCTGAATGCCCTTCCACGGGCTAAGCTTGTCGAGCTCGGCACACACCTTGTCCGTGTCCTCTACGGTGCCTGCCTTTTGCATGGCAGTCAGCAGCATGTTGGCCATGTCATAGAAATACACGACGAACTCGTTCATGGGCGGCTTTAGCACTTTGGCGTACTTTTGCTCAAGTGCCTTGTATTCCGCGGTCGTGGTATCCGCAGCAGCGTAGGTGACTAAACCCTCTGCGAACTCTTTGCCGGCTACCGCCACAAGCTGTGGCACGCCTGGGCCACCGGTCTTGGCGAACTGGCCTTTATAGCCCAGCTCGCGCGCTTGGCGCACCATCAGGCCAGCAGTGCCGGTGGGTGTGGTACCGAGCTCAATGATGTCCGGTTTGAGCGCTAGCACACGCGTGAGTACGGGCTGAAAGTCCTTCACGCTGCGCTCCACCAGTTCAGAGGAAACGATCCTGAAGCCGGCAGCCTCGTAGTGGCTCTTGAGAAGCCGGCTTGATGACCATCCGGTTTCGTCGTTCGGTTCGATCTGCGCTACCGTCTGGAGGTTGGGATAATTTTTTTTCATCCACTGGATAACCGGACCAGCAAATTCCGTCTGTGTTGGGTACCCGCGATACGAGTACTTGGTATTCCTGTCAAGAAGCTTCTCGCTGTAGCCGCCGATAATTGCAAGCACCCGGTTCTCCTCCCAGAGCGGCTTCACCGCCAAGGTGGCGGCTGATCCAAGCGGGCCGAATGCAAACTTCACCTTGTCTTGCTCGATGAGGCGCGTGGCTCCAGTGACAGCCAACGCCGGCATGTACTGGTCGTCATAGGAGATGACTTCGATCTTGTAGGTTTTGTTACCAACCTTCAGACCACCTTTGGCATTGGCTTCCATCGCCGCGATCTTGATGCCAGCGTCCTGCGCCAACCCCCATTCGGAACCCGGCCCGGACAAGGCACTTACCACGCCGATCTTCAGTACCTCCGTTTGAGCCAGCGCCGAGCTTGCCCAGACCAAACCGACCATGACCGCCAGTGTGGCCAGCGCCCCTTTTACTACAAAGCTTTTCATCTCCACCGTCTCCTGAGCAGTCAACACTAACAATCCGTGATCGGATGTGATTAAACTGCTATCTTTCGTTTTCGGCATCTGCCAATACACAGTTTGAGGATCAAATGATACAGCAAAATAAGATTGCCCTTGTCACTGGCGCAAGCCGAAACATCGGGCGTGCGATCGCACTGGCGCTGGCGCGCCGCGGCTACTCGGTTGCGTGCTTCGGTCGCGACGCTGTGGAGCTAGAAGAGACCGCATCCATGGTCCGAGCACTGGGTACCGAGGCGAGCGTGTTCATCGGCGATGCAAAATCAAGCGCCTCGTTGCAGAAATTTGCCGCGCACGCGGTAGAACGATTTGGCGGCATTGATGCCGTAGTCAACAACGCGGGCATGGTGATGGACTGTCCAGCCGAAAAGGTGACGCCAGAGGCATTCGCCGAGTTACTGCAGGTCAACTTGGTAAGCCAGTTCGCCCTCGCTCAAGCGGCTCATGCTTCCATGGTCGCGCGCGGTGGCGGCGTGATCATCAACATCGGCTCGCTGGCTGGCGCGATCGCCTTCCCTCGCACGCCAGCGTACTGTGCCTCCAAGGCGGGCGTGGAGGGTCTTACGCGTTCGTTAGCGCAGGATTGGGCGCGGCACAACATCCGCGTGCTGTGCGTCGCTCCCGGCTATGTTGAGTCTGGCGTATCGAAAGATGCACTCGCCGACGCAGCCACCCGCGACTGGATCATCAAGCGTATTCCGTTGCGTCGCGTAGCCAAGTCAGAGGAGATTGGCGAGTTCGTCGCCTTCCTTGCCTCGGACGCAGCTTCGTTCTGCACAGGCGAAACCTACTACGTGGACGGTGGCCAGCGCAGCGCAATCTGATTTGTACCGATATTGGAACTGCTTTTGAGCAGTGCGGGTTTACCCGGCAGGTGTATCCCGGTTGCAGCAAGAAATCTGCTGCACGGCAGCCGGTCAGACTGCCTTCCCCGCCTCCTCATTCCGGTTCTTCTCCAGCCGCGCCAGCACGCCTTGCAGCGCGTGCGCCACGGTTTGCTGGCGCACTTGGGAGCGGTTGCCGGCTAAACGTTGGGATTCTGCACTGATTTGGCCGTTCATGCACCAGGCGAACCAAACCGTGCCCACCGGCTTGTCCGCGCTGCCGCCGCCGGGGCCGGCGATGCCGGTGACGGCGACGGCCACTTGTGCGCGCGAATGCGCCACCGCGCCGGCGGCCATGGCGCGCGCCACTGGCTCGCTGACCGCGCCGTGCGCGGCGATGAGCGCGGGGGACACGCCCAGCAGGTCGGTCTTGGCGGCGTTGCTGTAGCTGACCACGCCGCGCTCGAACCAGTCCGAGGAGCCTGCCAGGTCGGTGCACGCGGCGGCGATCAGTCCGCCGGTGCAGCTTTCGGCGGTGGTCAGCATCCAGCGGCGCGCCAGCAGCGCCTGGGCCAGGGTTTGAACGAGGGGCAGGTGGTTCATGGGTGGTCAGTCCCAGTCCCGTCTTGCAAACAGCACGAAGGCATTTTTCTCAAGTGTTCGGCGTGAGAATTTGCCGCCCGATGGCCTTGCCCTGCTCCAGATCGAGCAAGGCCGAAAAGGCCCGGCTGAAATGCATGCAGGTCGTTGGCACAGGTGGCATGTTGTTGTCGCGCACGAGCTGGATCAACTCCTTGAGTTCGCGCAGGTTGCCGACATAGGTTCCCTGATAGGTGATGGCGCGCAGTGCCTGCGACGGCGTGGGCAAGTCCACGTGGCCGCCAAACAGGCCGATCTGCACCAGGTGGCCGCCTTTGGTGAGCAGCCCAATGCCCTGCTCCACGGTCTGGCTGGATCCCACACAATCAAGCACCATCCAGACCGCGCCACCTGCGGCACGCCGCACCGCATCGGCACAATCGGCAGCCTTGGGATCGAACGCCGCTTGCGCGCCGGCCTTGAGCGCGGCCTCGCGCTTGCCGGCATCCGGCTCGATCACGACCACGCCCGCGCCGCCCAGTGCCTTGGCAATCAGAATGGCCATCAGTCCCAGGCCGCCCGCGCCGAACAGCACCAGCGTTTCTCCCTTGAATACGCGAGGCGCGAATTTCTTGAGTGCGCTGTAAGTGGTCAGGCCCGAGCAGGCATAGGGAGCGGCATGCTCCGGTTTCAGATCGCCAATCTCCACCAGATGGTGTGCATGCGGCACCAGGACGTGATCGGCATACCCGCCCGGCTGGTACACGCCCAGTGAACGCCCGGCCAGGCACAGATTTTCATCGCCACGTTCGCATACCTTGCACTTGCCGCAGCCCACCCACGGGAAGACCACGTACTTTTGCCCGATACGCACGTCCTTGACCTTGGGTCCCACCGCGACCACCTCGCCGGCGATTTCGTGGCCCAGCGTGACCGGCAGTTTCAGCCCCCGGTCGGCCATGTTCAGCTTCTTGCCGTGACCCAGATCGTAGGCGCCGTGCCAGATGTGCAGGTCGGAGTGGCATACACCCGCCGCCAACACCCGCACCAGCACCTCGTCATCCCTGGGCGTCGGGGTGGGATGCTCGGCGCGCACCAGCGGCGCGCCGAATTCCTGAACTTCATAACTGATCATTTCCTCTCCTTTTGCGGCTTGCCGCGACGATCTCACGGTTTTTTCGTGACCAAATAACAGGTGCTCTTGGACAGCGGCTGAAACGCCTTGTCGCCGGCAATGGTGTCGATCACCTTGTAGTAGTCCCACGGCTCTTTGGATTCCGCGGGCGATTTCACCTGCACCAGGAACAAGTCGTGCACCATGCGCCCATCCTCGCGCACGTAGCCGTTCTGCGAGAACACATCGTTGATTTTCATTTTCCGCAACTGCTGGCTCACGGCCAACCCGTCGTCCGTGCCCGCGGCCTCGATCGCCTTCAGGTAGATGGTGACGGCGGAGTACACGCTGGCCTGGTTCATCGACGGCATCTTCTTCATGCGCGCCTGGTACTTCTTGGCCCATTCGCGGGACTGCTCATTGCGATCCCAGTAATACCCGGTGACGAAAGTCAACCCCTGGCCGAGCTTGAGTCCCAGGCCGTGGATATCGTTGATATAGACCAACTGCGGCACGAAGGTCTGCTTGCTCGTCATGCCGAACTCGGCGGCAGCCTTGATGGTGTTGACCGTATCCTGCGTCGCGTTGGTCAGGGCCACGGCCTGGGCGCCGGAAGCTTGCGCCTGCATCAGAAACGAAGAAAAGTCGCTGTTGCTGATCGGATGGAACGCCGTGCCCAGAATGCGCCCGCCGCCCTCTTTCACGAACTCCGTGATGATGCCGGCCGTGACCTTGCCGTAGGAATAGTCCACGCCGAGGATGAACCAGTCCTTCTTGCCCTGTTTGAGCATGCTGCCCACCGCCGCGTTGGCCAGCGAGTATGAATCTATGGTGTAGTGCACCGCCGTGGGGGCGCAAAACTCGTTGGTCAAGGCCGTGGACATGGCTCCCGTGCTGATGGCCATCTTGTTGCGCTCCTTGGCCAGGGTGTTGATCCCCGAGGCGACGGCCGAGTTGTTCATGTCGACAATCATGTCCACGCCTTCGGCGTCCCACCACTGGCGCGCGAGCATGACGCCCACATCGGCCTTGTTCTGGTGATCCGCGAACACCAGTTCGATGGGTTTGCCAAGCACCTTGCCGCCAAAATCCTCGATGGCCATCTTCGCCGCCTCGACCGAGCCGCGCCCGCCCG
>Ga0209628_10002569_pt1 | contig 12398 bp, 9 predicted proteins | sample TergutCu122P4_FD_187285 | JGI IMG/M metagenome (GOLD analysis project Ga0209628, IMG submission 187285) | Cubitermes ugandensis P4 segment gut microbial communities from Kakamega Forest, Kenya - Cu122 P4 (SPAdes) (version 2) | ecosystem: Host-associated > Arthropoda: Insects > Digestive system >...
TATGGTGTAAGGTGTCACAGGGTAGACGACATGTTTCAGCCCTTTACTATAAGGCCATCATCAGGTCTGACATGGTGAAAACTAAAGAGGAAAATTACAGTGTTACATATTCCATTCTCTTAGTCATAGCATACTATGTATATAGGCAATATGTAACATTGTAATTTTCCGCTTTAGTTTTCACCATGTCAGACCTGATGATGGCCTTACAGTAAAGGGCCGAAACATGTCGTCTACCAGGTGACACCTTACACCATAATAAAGTGTTGTGTTTTGACTCACCCACCTGATATCTTTTGATATTTGATATCATATTAGGAAGTTTCAGGATTCCAACACATTATTATGGACTACTTCACCCTCCAAGGTGAACACACTGTGTTCATTTAAAATTCCCTGAAGCAGTCACCCAGTGGCACAGTGTCACATCCCAGAAGACTCACTCACATTCTAATTTTGTTTAAAACTGTGCAGCAATAATGGACATGTTCAAGAGATTTGTGTGTTTTTGCTTGCATTTTGATTGTAACTTATTATTAAGCAGCACCACACTGGTATTTTTGGAACATAAGTTGTAAAGAAGGAACAAAAACACCAGCCATGTCCACTGCTCGTATTGTGTGCCTTAACAGTTCACAAAACATTTCTGTTATCTTCATACTGTGTCATAACTCAAGAATAATGATGTATCTATAATTGCTGTGTATGTGGTGAGTGTTGGAACTGGCCTGGGATGTGCTGTGATGTCACATTGCACATATACATGAGATACTCCCTCCACATTACTGCCCTTTACAGCTGGTTTTAAGACTGCCCCAATATATTTATCTGCCTACAACATCTGTTAACTGGGATTTTGAAAAGTAAATAATGTTTACAATTGTAGGCTTCACTTGAGGTGTCTATAGAAGAACCAGTTCCTAGTGAAGAAGCCAAAGATAATGAAGCAAAGAAGAAGGCTGATGAAGAAGAGCAAAAGGAAACAGATGATAAGAAGGAGGATGAAGGTGCAGAAGAAAGTAAGGTTGAAACAATGGACACATCAGTTCCAGATGAAATCAAAAAAGAAGAATCAACTGATGGTAAGTCCAAATGCTGTTATATGTATCATGTCTCATTTGAAGTTTATATGGAAGCATACAGCTTAGTTTCAGTCTGTTGTGTCCAAAAGTGAAGATACAACTAAAGGAGACTTCAAAAGAAACAGTCACAATCATTCAGTGGGCATACATTGATGCACTGCATGAGTTTAATGAACAAGGAAAGCAGCTGGTGGAAGTGACATTTCTAATTCACTGTATAATAAGGATAAGGGATGAAAAGATACAAAAGTGAAATCTAAGAATTGAACTTTGTCAGTTGTCCAGGCCATTTTACTTTCAGCTGCAGAAAGTGCAGATAGTGTGTAGCGTGGTGGTTGAATGTTGAGCACATTAAAACAGATTAAGACCTATTTTTCTATTGCATAACCAAAACATATGGAGGTAATTGGGATTTGTTACTACAGACTGCCAGTCACTATTTTTCATATTCTTCAGACACCAGTTGCATATGAAATTCTTTTTATATATCAAACTGAAAGAGGTGAAAATAATAATTTTACAAAAAAATGCAAACCAGTAGACTAATACATGCTGATTATGAAAAGTTCCTGTACCAATAAATGGATTCATTCTTAAAAATACTCAGTTTTTATTTGAACCTTACACTTGTAGCTTTAAAAGTATAATAATAGAGTTCAGTTCCTGAATTCTGCACTTCATACATTGAAGGGTGCCATAAAAACCAAAACTGGGAAGCTTAAAATCTGCACTTAAACACTGTCCTCTAAAGGTTAAAAGTAGCAATCTGTATTTATGTTGTAATTATATTTAAACTTATTCCAGAGTAATATTTTGAAACAACTTTCTTCTCATCCATGATTTTGTGTTCAGTTTCGGTGATCCCACACCCATTGGCACATTCCTTAGTTTAATGTTAAAATTCATTGTCCCTTGGAGGGGAATTTCACTGTATAACACATAGCATAAAACTATGCAACAGTATTCTGCAAAGCACAGAAAATATAGCATAAAAATTACTCATATCATACAGATATTTTCAGTTATCTGTTACATTTTACTGTCTTGGTCCATATTTGTGCCTAATCACATGTGGAACTTTGTACAAACTCTTGCACTTTTAACAGTGATCATATCCTGTACTGTCTATGTATTGGTTTTGTGATCCAGAAATCACACTGTTGACCGAAGGAATTAATTCATGATTGTATCAGTGTTTCACTATCACTCCATTTGGTGAGAAAATTTTAATCACTGGCACTTCCGGGGAAGTGTCTTCATTGTAATTATGAGACTATATGAATAAATATAAGCAAGTTCCTGTCACGTTCACAACATGGAGTCATAATTATGGGTAGTTTTGATTTTGCATGGTTGATTTGTTCCTGAAAAGCAATGTGTAAACCGAATTAACATAAAATGAGAACCATTTCCTGACATAAAGTAACTGAAATGTCCAGGCTGGGGCAAGCGTCTTCCTACATTAGCCTCCCCACCATACTGCAAATTTCAGATTCAAATACAGACTTTAGTACAAGTGCCACATTACACAACAATTTAAAATATAGGTGAGGTTTCATTTAAGACAAGTTACCAGGTCAAGTGCTTCACCTTCCCCTTGTACATTGTGGTGTAACTGCTGATTGCTGCTCACACATTTGGAGCGACCTTTGAGTTGTGTTCCTGTCACGGTCATCCTCATCTGCTGTGCCAAGAGCAAGATCAGGGTAGTGCAGTGTATTTCCCCCAACCTCTTACATTTCTTAGCAATAGTGTTTGTGGAGGAAGTAGTGGAATGCTTGATTGACATAGTGGAAGGGCAAAAGAGTTTACAAAGCATGGAATGTCATCTCCCTACAGAGTCATTGCTCACTGGTATCAGGCTGTTCCTATAGGCAGATACCAGTGGTAAGTAAACTGTGATGAGGTGCCTACACTTGTGTGCAGCTGGCAGCAGGTTGTGAGCCTCTTCTACTGCAAAGTGGAGTGTTTCATCCACAGAGCTGCCAGAATTTTTCATGTTACATTTAGATGGTTGAAGGCATGTAAATATGAATTATTGTCTGTCTGAATTGAAAACATGCCTAAATCAATCAGTCATATAAATCCTTATTTGTGTGAATCAAAACCACATAAATCAAGAACTACCTTTATATAGGAAGTAACTAGTGACAATGAAAGGAGTAGAAAAATAAATTACAGATGGAATAAAAGAAATAAAGGAAATTTACCTTGCCAGTTGGTTGGCAACAGCAGTGTGTCCCATTTATGATGGTTACTGCATTATGTGTATTCACAGTTATGATACTAATAAGAATAATTACTAATACAGCTTTGTTACGCGTACATTGGTGTCATACCCACAGATTCTTATTATGTAAATATACATGAAGCAAGGTTGTACAACAGTTGTTCAGAAAATATTACATATGTAAGCAAAGTTGTACCAGTGCCTGTGAGAAATAAGTTCACTATGGATGTTTGGTTACTTTCAGCTGTGTTACAAATGGTGCAGACTTAATTGTACTGCTATCCCACTACTTTTCCACATAATCCCCAATACAGTTGAGACATTTGTAATATGGCACAAGTTTTGTATTTCCTGTAAACAGCAGGCATTGTGTCACAGCTACGTCACTTTGGGGTCATCTTTAAATTTCTGGCCACCAAGATTTTGCTGCAGCACTAGAAATGGATAATAATCCCTCAGCAACAAATTCCCTGATATAATCACCATTATTGTAGGTTACATAGTAGTTGTTAATTAAATTATATGCCACATGAACTGACTGACTGAAACTTGTATTAAGAGACTGACACAAACAATATTACCTTGGAATGTAATATGCCACAGAATATTTTATTCCAAAAATAATTATTGCTGGTGTGGAAAGTGTTGTGTTATTTGAACAGTGGTGTGTGATATTTTGAAGTTCATGCTGACCCTGAGGACATTCTGTGGAATGAAACAGTCTTACTTCACACCAGCACTGAAACACTCTCTATTTGAAAATGTCCTTATTGGGAATTGTTGATATTCTTCATCGGCACTTAAGAAGTCACTGCTGTTGCAATAGTAATGAATGAATATCTGCATTTTTAATGGCATCATTATCAGTGCACTTCAAAGATAATAAACAGAAGTTGTAATGCACAGCATACTTAAACTGAAAGCTTAACACTGCGAGTTTTTCCCACCAGTTAATCACGCTGCTATGAGCATCGTCATTGGGCATCAAAACTCTTTATCACACACACACATCCACAGATGCAATTTTGAATATCCATAACTCTATTATAATGGAATTTGTGATGCATTACTAGCTTGAGCATTTATTGTAGCTTAACAGTAGTTAAAGACAGTAAACATTTCTACAATTTACTTGTGTCACTGTTAAACTTTGAAAATTCTTAAATCTACAGTTATCATGAATGGGATGGATATGGATTTATTTCAGTCATTTAACGGCCTTAATTTGCCAACTTTATTGTGTGACGTACTGTATATAAAAAATTCGCCCTACCAGACTAGTATCAAAACTGCCATCGCCCTTTGAAGAGTAGAATTTTTTTCCAATTTAGCCCATGCTTCATTGTAAGTCCAGTACTGTGTGCTTGGAACACTGCATGTGGGCAGTGTGTCACAGTATTATTTTCAGAAGCACATATCATACTTTTAATTCATATTGGCCAAGTGCAGTCCAGACTTTACATGAAACTGCAAAACAAATATAAAAGGTGAAGAGCAAAATTGTCCCTGTGCATGCTGTGAAGGAATATACAGGGAGTGGGAATCACTCAAATTCTTCTTAACCTCAGCACTAGGCACTGTACCCTTTGAATAGGACAGCAAGTTTCTCCCAGAGCCAGTTTGAACAGTTTGGCAGAGAGACAAATCCCTTGGTTCTGTCAGGAATCAAACCCCAGACCGTCCAGCCTATCACCTATTCATGATATGGAGTATGCTGTCCTGGCTCCACGAGGGGGGTAAATCACTGGACAATATAAAATTCTGATCTGCAGTGTTCACATAAAATGTTCTTAATATGTGAAATACTTGGTAAAATACAGTCACCACTGGTGCTTCCTGCTGCATAATGAAGTTTACAATACTGGGTTTTGTACATCTGTAGAATGAGACAGTGAGATGTAACACGAAAGAAAATGAACTCTAAAAATGTGTGTGCATTCTTTCAGTACCACTTCACATTGACCTCCAAGTGAATATGTAACATATCAAGGGACTAGGTCCGTTTTTGTTTTTAATAGTTTCAACTACATACATAAATACACACAGCCTTCCCGAACTTGTGCAAATGTTATGTTGAAATGATTTTTTGTTCTAAAAAAATTATGAAGATATGTTTGCCTGCACCAAAAAATTAATAGGCTGAAACCAGTCATTAATGTTAACTAAACATGTTTTTCAATGAAAATTAGAAATGAAAGGAATAACAAAAATTTGAACTGTTCAAACATTGTAGGAAACTTCACTGTCTCCCCCAAGTGATTTTGTGAGTGTTCAAGGTGCAATGTCCAACCATAAATAGTGTCCTCCCCATATATTTATTCATAACAGAAGTATAGCAGCACCTACCCACATTGTTGCAGTTGCTCCCCATCTGCTTTACCATGACATACCACAGATGGCATAAAATAGACCTACTGTCCTGTGCATTGTATGCTTGTACACATTATTTACTGTTCAACATGTGGACAAATGAGTCAGTAGGAAAAAAAGGGTCAGCATCTCCACTTTGGTTTAAATTTCCAGTTGTTGGAATTAAGTAGATTATGGATTTTTTTTAACCCTATATGTGTGTATTTGTGTAGTTATTGAAAGGTTTGACAATTCAGCCTTCTGCAAGACATTTTTTGGCAAGTTAGCTCATTGAAGAATAGGTGGTGTATAAAGTGATGGGTGTGCCAGGAACACTCATGAATATCCATGTGCTTGGAAAAGACTCCATTGTGTGTTATAACTTGACCTTTCCACAGGTGGCAGGCCAATCAAAGTACAGATATATTAGTGGTTTGAGGTTTTAATGCTTGACAGTTTGCAACATATTTTCAGTTTAGAGCAGAATTATTGTTCCAGCACCCATCACTGCAGTTCCTCCACTATAGCTGTAGTGTCCACATAATTGTACATTCCTGCAACTTTCCTTTTCAGCTGCCTGAACATCCTTGCATTCACTGCTCTTATCCAGCCTTTAAGAAATCTGTCCACAATACAGTGGACTTTTTGCTCATAACATTGATTTGTGGTCTGCTAAGAACAGTTCTTTTGAGTTTTGCAGAAACAGTTTGGAGTGAAGGCAGTGTTGTGCTTTAAGTTCCCATCTATCCATCCCCCCCCCCCCCCCCCCCCATTATTTATGTGATGAAAGTTTGATAAAAACAACCAGACTTCATAAAACAATAATTCTGAAAATAACACTTACTTCTAGGTGACGATGTTATGACCAAAGAAGGAAACACTGACATTAACAAGGTAGATGATATTGAGGGCCAGCTGAAGGAGGTAAAACTTGAACCTGCACAGGATGAGGTATGCCCAATAAAAGATGAAACTCAGGAAACTATGGAAGCCACAGAAATTAAAGAACCTGAAAATGAGGTTAAGACTGAGCCAGAGGAAAAGGAAACTGAAGAAGGAAATGTGGATGAGGAGGTGGAACCTGTTGCCCCAGCTGTTGACACAACACACACTGCTGTGGCGTGTTCTATTGACGGCAATGTTAAATTTGAGGATTCTCCACAGATCACATCTGGTCCTGTCCCAGGTAAGATTAAAATAAACATCATGAAGTCCCTGACTTCAGTGGCGGCTAAGGAATCCCAAAGTGAAGGAGAGGCAGAAGTTACGACAGCAAACCAAAGTACTGATGATGAGCCTGGCCCAGTACCTGCTGAAGCCAACAGAGAGTCAGGGGAAGAAGGAACAGGCGAGGAAGATGCGGACTCACAGGAACCTCCTCCCCCTGGTGTCGAGCCTGTACAATTAAAACCTCGCTTGGTAGGAAGAAAACTGACAGAATTGCCTCCTGTGATGAAAGGAACAGAGCTGTCTGGATTGTGCTGTATAATGTGAAGTGAGTGAGTGGGTTTATGCTGTACACATTTATCAAGTCAAAACAGTCATATCCACACAGAAAGTTATGGGACTGTGTGACTGAATGTGTGGAAATCAAAGTAGTGAAGTTTGTGATACAGTTATGTAATATATCTGCAGTTGGGACTTACAATGAACAAATGGAATAAAGAACATTAATGAATTTTTATTTAGAAGCTGCATACTGGTGTGTTTCATTTCTGCACTTGAAAAAAGTGTGATTTTTTATTGAACATTTTAGTTTGCAACTGTAAAGGCTGCACTGTATGATGTTTAGCTGTATGGTTTGTATATATTAGTACTTTTTTGAACAAAAGGAAAAAAAAAGGTTATTTTGTTACATAAAAATAGTATCCTTTTCCAGTTTCCCATCCCATATTAGATTTAGTTTAAATTAAAATGCTTCAATGATATGAAACACTAGTTTCTTGGTATTTCATTTGTGAAGAATATAAACTTTGAAATAGGATTGAACATCCCTTTTAATTCATGCTTATAAACGTATGCCCTAATTGTTCCCTCAGTTCAACAGAACTCTTCGTAAGTAACATGTACTTCAAATCCAGGAAATATTTTGTTTTCGATTAGTACAGGAAGTACCAACCTAGTTAATAAATAAAGAGCAATGACATGCAAGTTTTGTGTTATAATTTTCAAATACAGCCTTTGCTACATTCCTTTCCATTGCCAGTTCAGTCAGTCATAAGCATAATTTACTGGAATTTATCCTCAGATATCCAACACCAGAGGGAGGCACAACACTTCAATAAAAGACAACACTCACATATACTTTAATCAGTTACAAAGGCAGACACTTATAACAGTTACAGTCAATGAATCCCACATTACAGTTTGCAGTTGTGAGGCCATCGTGGGAATGGTATTGTATCCTTGATGTTTGGAATGCCCAGGATCATTTGCAGGAACCTCTCAAAGCCCATTCCAAAACCAGCAGATGGTACATTGCCATATTTTCGAAGTTCTAAATACCATCCCAAAGTTTCATACAAACCCACCTTGTGCAATCTATCTTGCAATAGTATGAAACTGTCTTCTCGCAGACTGCCCCCACAAAGCTCTCCTACCCGAGGACCCAGCAGATCAACAGCTGAAACCTAAAGATGATGCAAGTGTACATTCAACAAGTTTCCTAAGTTCATAATGTACATACAGTAACTGTTTAAAATCCCAACTTATTCAAATCCACAGACTTCACGTGAGAGGATGCTGAATTTCAATACATGCATGTTACTTAGGTATAAAGAAACAGCTCTGCTTTACCCTTTATGCAGCAGTGGTACTGCATGTCACAAACTATTGTCAACTCCAATGGGACAGAAACTTCAAGGCACCATGCAATGCACACATACTCTACAAAGCCAAAACAAGGGCTTGCTGAAGAGGTAGCATGTGAGAAAGTATTGGAACCAAGACCACTAAAAGGTTTTTTCCCCCTTAATCCAACATTTCAGAGTCAAAAGGCAATTCCACCTGTCAGCCATCCTGATCTCTAATAAAGCCTGGCTTCACATAAGGTCATAAATGAACAGATGGAACTTTGATGTGATAAATTTCTGCAAACATCATACAACTTTGATTTTCAGGTATTTTCATCCACAACAGAAACTCATTTACATAGGATTATATACAAACTGTTCATGTATATTACAAACTGCTTCACAGAGTTTTTGAAATCCTACCAACAGTGGTGCAGTTCTGATTTTCAGGCACCTAATCCTTAAAAAAGCCTAAGTTACACAAGTTCATAGATACATTGTTCTGTGTATCCCACAAACCATTTTACAGATTCTAATGAAACATGTATGTCTTCCACCAAGAGTTGTGCAATTTGCACTCTCAGGATCATGGTTCTACAAGAAATCCTGCTTGATATGTGATCATTCATGGAGGTTTCCACTTCTGGGATATGATGCCACATCACTGGGTAACTGATTCCATTACTCAGTGACAAGGTATCATATCTAAGAATGGAAACCTCAACTACACCACTGTGAAAACCTAAAAACTTGCATCATAAGGGGACTTTAACATGTTATGTTTAAATTGAATATGGTAGTCTTCCACTCAGTTGTTGGGCAATTCTGATTTTTAGCTACACTGATTCATAAATCGAAGTTTGTACAAAGCCATAAACAGCCTTTTTTCATGTACTCTAAAACCTGCAGTAACTTCTGTTGAAATCTGATGTGGGAAACTTCAGCAGATTGGCACTTCACTGTTCCCATTTTTCTAAGCTTATAATAAACTTGAAGAATGGCAATTTTTCGTACTATATTACGGAACATACACACTGCACTTGGAAGTCCCTATGACATCACTTTCATTATATGGCAATTCTGAAGATGCAGGTAGCATGTTCCTCCAAAACCGTGGAAGCTACCTATGCATATACATCCCTGAAAACCATAATCCTAATATCTGTGCCACCTCACATGCTAGGGTTATGACACTAATGGTTGGCAAGCACAAACATTTCTGAGGAACATATTTCCTGCAGTTTCATGACACAGCAACTTCTGCCAGACTATTGTGGTGCCATGCAGTAGATTGCAATATGAATAAATCTAGCTTCTATCATATGTAAGTTAAATTACTGTAAATACCTTTGAGTTATCTTGTAGGCTCTGTTTCATGTAGAATGGCTTGATGTCATGAGGCCAATCTACCACAAAAACAGGACAATCACCACAGTGTTTCACAAGATGAAGTTCATGCTCCTTGCCTAGTCCCTGCCCTTTCCTTACTTGTGAAACAAAATTTCCTGAATGCCTATCCAAGATATCAATAGCCTGGTCATATGTCATAACTTCGAATGGTCTCTCAAGAACGGATAATGCAAAGCCTTCATTTCCATCAGTTAACTGTAGCATTTCTACATCATCAGCACACTTCTCCATCACTTGGCTTGTAACATACTTTATCAAATTTTCCATTACTTTCATTAGCTCATCTAATGAGTCAATAAATGCTGCTTCTGCTTCTATCATGTAGAACTCAGCTAAATGCAGCCGAGAACGAGAGTTCTCTGCACGGAATGTTGGCCCAAATGTGTATGCTTTACTCAGGCCTCTGAAAACCAAATAATGTAATGACATGTGTGTTCATAATGCAACTGAGTCTTCACTACTTATAAAATTAAAGCTTATGAGAATGATTACCTAACAACAGCTTCTAAATGCAGTTGCCCTGAAACAGTAAGGTAGGTCTTCGAGTCAAAATATGCTTCTTCTAATGACAATCCATCCTTTGCCATTTCTTTGATCAAATTTTCACTATCAGGCTTTACCTGAAAGACTTCCCCTGCTCCTTCGCAGTCATTTGATGTTAAGACTGGTGTATGAACATGTATATACCCTTTACTGTGAAGATATTCATGAATAACTTGTGATGCTACATCTCGGACTCTTAACAAAGCCCCAAATGTGTTTGTCCTGGGCCTTAAATGCAAGAATTGCCGTACATAATCTGGAGGATATGATTTTCTGGGGGCAAATGGATAATCATCTATAACATCACATGCACCAACTACAGTTAAATCTTCGGCAGCTAACTCCAATTGTCCACTTCTGTTCATCACAAGAGGGCCAGCAGCTTCAACTGCAGCACCGTATGTCAATTCTTTGGTATATTTGGTTTTGGAAATCAAAACTTGCAGCTTTTTTGCACAGGAACCGTCACTTACATCAATAAATACGTAGTCCTTCATCTTTCTCAAGGCTCTCACCCAACCCTGGAATAAACCAACGCCTTTTTATACCACTCCGCTTACTACAGTTGGGCTTAAGTTATAACTTTGTAATACAAAATAAATGCTATGTAACTACGGTGTAAGTCAATGCAAACGTCAATCATCATGTAACTTTCTGTCAGGAAGGCAAAATACTATAGTACGGAGAGGAAATGGGTCAAGGTTTCAATACTGTGGATCCAATACAGAAGTGTTGCAGTGTAATATACTAATACACCAATAACCTTAACTGACAAATGTGATCCCACTGGTTCTAATTTATATATGTCTACAATTCTTGTGTTTATATACGCTCCACTTTTGGAACAAAAAGTTCCTTTTCGAAATATATTCGCATTAAAGCACCTACGTAATAACCACGACGCCATGTTTTACTTTATCAGCACGGACTATATTGAACACACAGTTATTACGCTACATGGAGCAGCCACGGTGTATCTTGTGATGCAACAACAACATGGCAGGGATAGCCTGTGCAGCTGAACCGGTTAGCTGCGGTACTTTTGTCAGTAGAGGCGCTAGGTCTAAACTCTGATATGTGTCAGGTTGTTCATCTCGATCAAAGCATTTCGTATTTTCAAGACGTTAGTATTGCAAAGGAACTGGGTGTTTTAGGTTAAAATAAGTGCATGTGAAGTGGTTTAATTAGTGTCATTTCTGTCATATCAGTGTGTCCGAAATGTTGCTAGGAAAGTACAATCTATATTCTTTAGTTCTGTGTATAGTGGTATGTTGTACGGATTGTGATGTGTGTTGTATTTTAATCCGTTAAATATTACACAGAGGTGGACGGAAGTGAAAGGAACAATTCATCCGTTACTATACAGTATATTTGCATTTTTTAAAGCGTTATCCTCAAAATGGCATAAGCAATGTTGGATGTCAGTCAGGCACTTGTTATTCATGTCAGAGGAAGAACAATCTGGCCACAAGTTTTGGCTGAAATTAGAGGCCGCCTTGGGCAAATGCAGGATGTAGAAGAAAGAGTGACACTGATTTATGGTATGAAGCAAAGTTGTGACGTATGAAGTATGTTCTAATGTAGCGTGGAATAGCTGATAATTAGTTTGTTTTAATATAATATAAAATGTCTTTCATGAACATAACCTTCTTGTGTATGTGAAGATGACTTGGGTAGTTGTATATCACCAACATATTTAGCTTATTGCACCATAAATTACTGTGTTTGAGAGTTCCCCACAAACTTCTGAACATGGTGGATGTGACTTTTTCAGCTGTAGGCTCTCTTTCTTTTGTAGTGGTTAATCCCATTTGGGTATGTCATTATGGTGTGTACTAGAGAGAGAGACTGATCCCACAGTATTCAGTCGGATTTTGTGGTTGTGTGTGGTATGTAGCGGAGAGGTGTGTGTGTGTGTGTGTGTGTGTCTCAGTATTTAGATGGAGTTGACCATAGACCCCCAGTCTATACATCACATGCCCAACATTCCAG
>Ga0209628_10002570_pt1 | contig 12398 bp, 14 predicted proteins | sample TergutCu122P4_FD_187285 | JGI IMG/M metagenome (GOLD analysis project Ga0209628, IMG submission 187285) | Cubitermes ugandensis P4 segment gut microbial communities from Kakamega Forest, Kenya - Cu122 P4 (SPAdes) (version 2) | ecosystem: Host-associated > Arthropoda: Insects > Digestive system...
ACAAACTCCATTAAAATGAACATAAACCTCTCAGAAATAAAAGTTACCGACCTCCTCCCACAAGCCCCACCTTTTTTGTTTGTTGACAAGATAATAGATTTTAATTACGAAACATACGCCTGTAAAACTTCATTTCTCGTTGCTGAAAAAACAGTTTTAACTGAAAACAATCAATTGTTGGAAGCCGGTTTGCTTGAACATATAGCCCAAACCTGCGCTACTCAAATTGGGTTTGTAAATAAATATATTTTAAAAAAAGAGATTCAAATTGGTTTTATAGGTGCGGTGAAAAACCTTAAAATTATTAATTTTGCCAGCGTGGGAAACCGGTTGGAAACCACCATTGAAATTCTAACCGAATTTGCCGATATGAAAATTGCACAATGTGTTGTACGTGTTGATAATGAAATTATTGCAGAAGGAGAGTTGAAGATTGCTTTAAAACCAAATGAGTAAAAAATGAAAAAATTAGTAAAAGAGATTGAAGTAAAAGTGCGTTTTAGCGAGGTAGATTCTATGGGGATTATTTGGCACGGCGCTTATGTTAAGTATTTTGAAGATGCCCGTGAAGCGTTTGGGCAAACATTTGGATTTGGATACCTTTTTATTCACAGCAACGGCTACTATGCGCCTTTGGTGGAACTTAACCTCCAGTATAAAAAGCCTTTGAAATATGAAGATACTATGTTAGTAAAGATAACATATATCCCAACCGATGCGGCTAAAATTATCTTCGAATATGAAATAAGAAATGTAGAAACCGGTGAACTATGCACCACCGGAAAATCAGTGCAGGTGTTCTTAGATTCCAATTATCAGTTGGTATTGTTTAATCCTCCGTTTTATACAAAATGGAAGCAAAACCACGGACTCCTATGTACAAAATAGCCGATAACATCATATCCTCCTTAGGTTTTACGACAGAGGAAAACTACAAAGCCGTAAAACAAGGTATTTCAGGGATAAAGTATTACGATACAGGCACATTCATGCTGCCCGAACCTTTCATGGCTGCTTTAATTGACAAGAAAAGGCTTCGCAGTGAATTTGAAAAAATATCGCATAGTAATAATTACACCGACCTTGAAAAAGCCGCCATTTTGTCGGTTTATTCGGCAAACAAAGAAGCAAACATTGATTTGGAAAGTGATAAAACGTTGTTTATTCTTTCTACTACTAAGGGAAACATTGAACAATTAATAATGAAAGAAAAAAATGATTCATCATTATATTTATGGCATACTGCCGAATTAATCACCGGATTTTTTAACAATCCCAATACACCGCTTGTTGTTTCCAACGCTTGTATTTCGGGAGCGGCTGCGCAAATTACAGCGAAGCGAGCGTTACAGTCGGGAAAATATGATTATGTAGTGGTGGTAGGGGTGGATTTTCTCTCAAAGTTCATTATTTCAGGTTTTCAATCATTTAAGGCTTTGTCGCCGGAGCTTTGCCGCCCATTCGATAAAGACCGCTGCGGACTGAACTTAGGCGAGGCGGCGGCAACAATGATAATGAGCAATGAAAAATTAACAATAAACAAAGTACAATCAAATAATGGTTATAAGTTTATTGCAGGAGCGGTGAGAAATGATGCCACCCATATTTCAGCGCCATCAAGAATGGGAGAAGGAAGTTTCAGAGCGTTAAAATATGTGTTACAAAATATTGATATAAATGATATTGCGTTTATTAATGCCCATGGCACAGCAACTCCTTACAACGATGCTATGGAGATGAATGCTATTGTTAGGGCGGGTTTGGAAAATATTCCCGTTAACGCATTAAAATCTTACTTCGGACATACGTTAGGAGCAGCGGGAATTGTTGAAACTATTATTTCGATGCGGGCGTTATGCGAAGGAATCATAATGAAAACTTTAGGGTTTCAAGAAAATGAACAAATAACAATGAGTAATGAACCATTTTCGTTAAGGGTTTGCAAAGAAAACAGAAAAACCGACAAGCACTGTTTTGTTAAATTGATCTCTGGGTTTGGAGGAGTGAATGCAGCGTTATTATATGCCACGAATTACTCGAATTACACTAATTAACACTATTAATATGACTAAAGATTTGATTTATAAAGAGGAAACATATAAGATTATAGGATTATGTATGGAAGTACATCGAGAGTTAGGGTATGGATTTCTTGAAATTGTTTATAAAGATGCGCTGGAATTACTTTTTCAGCAACATCAAATTCCTTACGAGAGAGAGAAAGAATTGCCTATTACTTTTAGAAATGTAGTTTTGCCGCGTAAATTTTTTGCAGATTTTATGGTTTATAATAATATTATTTTGGAGGCTAAATCTAAAGCGGCTATAATTGATGAACATATTGCGCAAACATTAAATTACCTCAAAGCCTCAAAGAATAAATTAGGGCTTTTAGTTAATTTCGGTAGATTACAATTAGAATACAAAAGATTAATATTTTAGATGGAATGCCACAGATTACACTAATTATCATGAATTTTTTATTAATTATAAAAATAGTATAAAATTTATTAGTGTAAATAATTAGGAAAATTTATTAGTGTAATTCGTGTAATTCGTGGCAGTAAAAATAATAACAATGAAAATCAAAAACCAAATAAAACTCTCTTTCAAAAACTCCTCAGAAATATCCGAGTTTTATCGTTCATTACAAATCAATTACCCGAAATTTTTCAAGATGGACGGCCTTTCAAAGTTGGGGTTTTTAGCATCTGAACTTATGCTGAAAGATGAAGAAAACCGCTTTATTCCACGCGAAGATGTTGCCTTGGTTTGCTTCAATCGTTCTTCAAGTTTAGATACAGACGCACAATATCAAGCCACTATTCAGGAAAAAGAAGACTATTTTCCTTCTCCGTCTCTTTTTGTTTACACGCTGCCCAATATTGTTCTTGGCGAAATTGCCATAAGAAATATGTTTCACGGTGAATCTTTTTTCTATATTTGCAAAAATTTTGATGCGCGCCAAATTGTTGAAACAGTTACGAATACATTTTACGACAACACTACAACCGCCGTACTTGCCGCGTGGATTGAATATTTTGAAGATAAAAAAGAGGTTTTGATGATGTGGATTGATAGCGAAAAAGGGGATATAGATTTTACGGTAGAGAAAGTGAACAAATTATATTATGGTTAAAATAAACAAATAAATATCAAATTTTTATAAAATGGAAGAATTAATTTTAAAATTAAAAGAAGAGATTATCGAAGTGTTGAATTTGGAAGGGATGAAACCTGAAGATATTGACGAAAATGCGCCCTTGTTTGGCGAAGGGTTAGGATTAGACTCTATTGATGCCCTTGAACTTATTGTGTTAATGGAGAAAAACTACAACATTAAATTGGAAGACCCCAAAAAGGGAAAAGAGATTTTCGCCTCTATAAAAACTATGGCGGAATATATTCAGAACCATAAATAACAGGATGAATAAAATTTGCATAACAGGTTTGGGGATTATCTCTGCCATAGGGAAAAACTGCGAAGAGAGTGTAACAGCCTTGCTTGCCAAAAAAACAGGCATAGATAAACTTCATTACCTCAGTAGTATTCATAAAGAATTTCCTGTGGGGGAAGTAGCATTAACAGATGCAGAAATGAAGCAAATGTTAAATATTACTCCTGATAAGATTATCTCCAGAACTACCTTGCTGGGAATTTTGGCAGTGAAACAAGCCTGCCAACAAGCCCAAATTTTAAACTCAAATTACAAACGAATCGGTTTTATTTCTGGAACTACTGTAGGTGGTATGGAGAAAAGCGAATCATTCTATATAGACTTTTTAGAAAACAACGCTAAAAACGAATATATAGGAATTCACGATTGCGGTGCGTGCACGGAAGGAATTGCTGATTATTTTAGTGGTTTCCATTTTATTACAACCATCTCTACCGCCTGTTCGTCGGCAGCCAATGCTATTATTTTGGGCTCTAATATGCTTAAAACAGGCATGTTGGATGCTGTAATTGTGGGCGGTGCAGAATGTTTAACCAAATTTCACCTCAATGGTTTTAATACTTTAATGATTTTGGATAAGGAACATTGTCGCCCGTTTGATGCTACTCGTGCAGGTATTAACCTCGGCGAAGGGGCAGGCTATTTGGTGTTGGAAAAAGAGCAAAACGCTTTAGCAAGAGATGTGAAACCGATTTGTATGGTGGCAGGTTATGGAAATGCCTGCGATGCCTTTCACCAAACCGCCTCCTCACCCGATGGAAAAGGTGCCATCCTTTCAATGCAAAAAGCCATAGAAATGAGCGGATTAAACTACTCCGACATGGATTACATCAATGCACATGGAACCGGCACACAAAATAATGACCTTTCGGAAGGAACTGCCATTGCTACTTTATTCGATAAAGTTCCTCCGGTAAGTTCTACCAAATCGTTTACCGGACACACTACCAGCGCAGCAGGCGGCGTGGAGTCAATACTCGCTATTTTAGCTATGAAAAATAATTTTCTGCCGGCAAACCTCAATTTCTCGAACTCCATGCCTGAACTCAATTTTACCCCCATCAAAAACACGATGAAAAATGTTAAAATAAAACATATCCTCAAAAACTCTTTCGGTTTTGGAGGGAACAATTCAAGTATCATATTTTCAGACTATATAACGCAATAATTATGGTATATATCAACGGCATAGGGAGTGTTTCTATTTTCAATCATGAGCAATTGATTATTCCGGATACGAAAGAACCCAAACTGATTCGTTTTCAGGAGCCTGATTTTTCGGCATATATTCCGCCGATGTTGTCGAGAAGAATGAGTAAAATCATCAAACGGGCGATTGTATCTTCAAAAATGGCTTTAGCAGATGCCGGCTTGGAAATGCCCGACACCATTATTTCAGGTACTGGTTTAGGCTGCATCGAGGACACAGAAAAATTTCTCTCCTCCATGATACAAAACAATGAAACTTTGTTACAACCCACCCATTTTATACAATCCACCCACAACACTATCAGTTCGCAAATTGCCATGTATTTAAAGTGTTATGGATATAACAATACTTTTTCTCATCTGGGAATTTCTTTTGAAAGTGCGCTTTTAGATGCTTTTTTACAAATAGAAACCGGCGCATGCCAAAATGCTTTAGTGGGCGGATACGACGAAATGACCCCCAATTACTATCTCATGCTCGCCAAGTTAGGTTTTTGGGACCACTGTTTTGCTGGTGAAGGATGCACAAGTATTCTTGTTTCCAATAAAAAAACAGAAAACTCTTATTGCAAAATTGAAGCGATTCATCTGTTTTATAACCCTATAACTAAAGAAGTAATTCAGGATGAGATTAATCTTATCTTAGAAAAAGCAGGTCTTTGCATAGAAGATATTGACGTGGTGATGACCGGAAAAAACGGCGACCCGATAAACGATACAGTGTATGATTCGGTTTTTTCGGATTTCAAAAATATAGATTCTTTATCTTATAAACAATTTTCGGGAGAATATTTTACGGTTTCTGCGTATGGAGCGGCTTTAGCGGCAGGAATGCTGAAAAGCCAAAAGTTTCAGGGAAACGCTATATTAAAAGAGAAACCTGCACAAAGAGTATTATTTCATCAACATTTTCACAACAAGGCACATGCTTTAATTATTTTCTCCCTATGTTAAAATTAGTTTTATTAGTTACACTACAATCGGCATTGCTCACAGCATCGCAAATATTTTTAAAAATAGCGCTCAATGCTTTCGGTAAATTTCAATGGACATTTACGTTTTTTAAGACTCTATTTACCAATATACCATTTGCATTAAGCGGAATTTCGATTGCCTCCGCTTCCATCATTTGGTTTTATGTATTAAAGAAATTTGATTTCAGTTTGGCATATCCCATGATCAGCATCAGTTATGTATTTGGTTTGTTGGCGGCATATTTTATATTTCATGAGCCGATTGTGTGGACGCGGTGGTTGGGTGTAGCAGTGATTATTCTGGGTGTTATATTGTTGGCTCAGAAATAGTTTTGTCAAAAAAAAGTCTATCTTTGCAAAATTATAAAGGAATATGAATGTTTTTGATGAATACATAATTCAAGGGGAACCCGATAAAAAAGAGAAGGGAATTATTTGGCAAACAGCCATCGGTTTACAACAGGTGGACGGTTTGAAACCCTCTGCCTATCTTATTGAAACTGCCAGACAAAATATTGAAGGGATTATCACTATTGAAGAGGTGCAGTATAGAATTGATAGTTATTACAAAACAAAAACTGTTAAAACTGCTGATGACGACAGAACTGAGGAAGCTGATGTGGTTTCTGCTCGAATTGTAAAAATTCTTTCAAACGACACCTTTACTTTCTCGCCGGTTGAGTACATTGCCATTCATAGACAACTTTTTACGGGAATTTACAAATTTGCAGGCAAAATTAGAGATTACAATATAAGTAAGGCAGAATGGGTATTAAATGGAAATTCTGTAATTTATGCCAATGCACCTGAAATTCGTGCTACACTTGATTATGATTTCAATCAAGAAAAACAGTACGATTATAAATCTATCCCTTTTATTCAATCTGTTCAACACATTGTAAGATTTATTTCAGGGATATGGCAAATTCATCCTTTTGGAGAGGGAAATACGCGCACAACAGCCGTTTTTGCGATAAAATACTTGCGTTCTTTTGGTTTTAAAATAGACAATACGCTTTTTGCTAATCATTCCTGGTACTTCCGAAATGCACTTGTGCGGGCTAACTACAATGATTGGACAAATAATATTCATGCGACTGACCAATATTTGATGCTTTTTTTTGGCAATCTATTGCTCGGTGAAAATAATGAATTAAAAAACAGATATTTGAGAATTGACAGGGATTGTAAAACAGAATTTCAAAGTGCAATAATTGATGAAAACAAAGTTTCAAAGAGCAAAACTTGCACTTTGAACTGCACTTTGGAAGAGCATTTTGTGTTAGAATTTTTACAGAATAATCCCAAAGCAACTCAAAAAGAAGTGGCTCTACACATAAAAAAATCGGAAAGAACAGTAAAAACAATGACATCTAATTTACAGAATAAAAATTTGTTGGAGAGAATAAATGGAAAAAGAGATGGTTTTTGGAAAATAAAAAATAATAACTGTTAAAAAAATGAAAAAACTTACCCTTACCTTAATCGCCATTGCGCTTTTTGTAACCCTTGCTGCACAAAGCGATTTCAAACCGGTTGCTGAAACTGAATTAGTTACGGTTAAAAGTAATATTAAAGCGAAAAACATCGAAATAAATACCTTAATCTGCCCTTTTACGCAAACTAAAAAAATGATGGTACTCAAAGAAAATGTGATAACAAAAGGGATGATGTATTTTGAAAAACCTAATAAGTTTCGTTGGGAATATACCGGCGATAACCCTTTTGTTTTTGTGCAAAACGGAGATAAATATTTTACCAAAATAAATGATAAAGTTACTGAAATTAAAGATAATAGCGCAAGACTGTTTCAGGAAATTTCAAAATTGGTTATATCTTCCATTAACGGAGATATTTTGGAAAACACTAAAAAATTCAAAACTGAGTTTTTGGAAAACAGTAATATTGTGGTAGTTAATTTAATTCCTACTTCAAAAACCATGCAAAATTTTATCTCAAAAATTCAACTCCATTTTAGTAAAACCACTTTTTTGGTTACGAAAATTGAGATTTATGAAGGTGGTGAAGATATGACCACCATCCAATTTGAGAATGTGAAAGTAAATGAAATTTTTGGTAAGAGATTATTTGAATTAAAATGAACTTGAAAAAACAACTTTATCGTATTGTAAAAATGGATGAGATAGATGACGGCAAAACGCTGGCAACTATTTCGTTAATTCGAGAAAGCGAGATTTTTAAGGCACATTTTCCGGATTTACCTATTCTCCCCGGTGCCTGTTTGGTGCAAATTTCAAAAGAGTTTATTGAAGATAAAATAGAACAAAAAATCTCTATTACAAAATTTAAAAACCTGAAGTTTTTGAAAACAATAAATCCTAATGAATTTCCCGAAGTAACCCTCTGTTTTTCATACCAAAAAATGGAGGAGCAATATTCGGCTTCTGTAACATACACGAAAGAGGAGCACCTTTTTTGCAAATTAGAATATCTTTTTATTACTCAGTAAATGAATGAATTTGAAGAAAAAATAAAGACTATAGGTGTTTGTCTGGTCATCCCCACCTACAACCATGCCTCGCTTTTGGAGGGCGTTATCAAAGATTGTTTGCAATATCCCATTGATATTATTGTTGTGAATGATGGCTCAACTGACGACACGTTAGAAGTAATTAAAAATTACGAATTAAAAATTAAAAATTATGAATTACAGCATACAAAAAATTGCATAATACATTTGGTAAGTTATGAGAAAAACAGGGGCAAGGGGTACGCGTTGAAGCAGGGCGCTAAAAAGGCTGCCATATTGGGCTACAAGGCAATTATTACTATAGATAGCGACGGGCAGCATTATCCTTCTGACATAGAGACGTTGGTGAATGCCGCACTCGAAAATCCTGATGCGATTATTGTAGGCAGTCGTGGATTAGACCACGAAAATATGCCCAGAAAGAACAGTTTCGCCAACAAATTCGCTAACTTTTGGTTTCATATTCAAACGTTTCAGAAAATTCCTGATACACAGTCGGGATTTCGTTATTATCCTTTACGATGTTTTCAAAAAGGAGTTTGGTTTACAAATCGTTATAATTTTGAATTGGAAATTATGGTTCGGAATGTGTGGAGCGGCGTTAAAATTATGCCGTCGCCCATTCAAGTCTATTATGCACCTATTGGAGAAAGGATTACCCATTTTAAACCCACTTTGGATTTTTTTAGAATATCGGTATTAAACAGTTTTTTAACTATTTTTGCTGTTCTGCTTTTTTACCCTAAAAAATTAATTGAAAAAGTAATATCTTTGCCATGTTTTAAAAAGAAATGATTATGAATACAAAAGTGGATATGACATATAGCTTTTTACAAGACGATGAACCTACTGATGAACAACTTCTTGTAATCATGAACGAAGTTGCTGAAGAAGCTCGTCGTGGACGCGAGAAAGTAGCCAAACAAGTGATTGAGAACATTGAAAGCGAGTGTGCTCGCGTTCGTATTGCACAACTCAATATCCCAGAAACAAGACACCATTTGTAAAATACAATAATTACAATGATTATCGAAAAACCAAAACTTATCGTTGTAGCAGGACCAAATGGGTCAGGAAAAACGTCAATTACAGGCAAGATATTAAAACACAATTGGATAGATGGATGTGAATATATCAATCCTGACAATATTGCGAGAGATGTATTTGGTGATTGGAATTCGCCTGAAGCGATAAAGAAAGCTGTTAAATATGCGTCTAATGTCCGAGAAGAGTGTATCTCCAATGGACGTAGTTTGATTTTTGAAACTGTATTATCTGCCCAAGACAAAATATTGTTCATACAGAGAGCAAAACAGTTAGGATACTTTATTCGTCTGTTTTTTATTGCTACCGATACTCCTCAAATAAATGCTATGCGTATTGCATTCAGAGTAATGAGTGGCGGACATGATGTCCCAATACAAAAAACGATCAATCGTTTTTACAAATCTATAAGTAATTGTGCCTTATTAGTCCCTGATGTAGATAGGCTTTATGTCTATGATAACTCAATTGATGATGTTTCCCCTAAATTATTATTTCGTACAAGTAATGGACAACTAACAAAACAATACGCACAAATAAACGATTGGGCAAACATTATTTTCAAAGCAGCAGTAACATAATTCTATAAAAATGATAAAATTGATCACTTTTTTTTACACTCTATTCTCTAACCGCCCCCGCTTTTTCTTTTCCGGTTTAGTGTTGATTTGTATTCTGTTAGCATATATTGCTTCCCAAATTACTTTAAAAGAGGATATCTCTAATTTTATGCCCAAAAGCAAAGAAACAGAAATCATTAACTTTGTTTATACCCACAACCAACTCTCCGATAAAATTATTTTTAAAATATCTTTTAAAGATACAACCTACAATGAAATGGATGAATTGAAGGATTATGTGGAAATGTTTGTAGATGAACTTAATGAAAAACTTGCGGGTTTTACGAAGGAGATAACTTACCAAATTGACCACGACAATATTTTTGAGGTTCAAAAAGCGATTCAATCGAATGTGCCTTTTTATTTAACTTCAAATGATTATGATAAATTAGATTCATTAACAGCCTCATCTGAAAACATCTTGCAAGTTCTTGCGCATAATAAACAAATGTTGCTCATGCCTTCTATAGGGATGATGAAAAAAAGTATTCTTGCCGACCCCTTTCATTTGTCAATTCCTACCCTTCAAAAATTACAAAAAATTGGCGATTATCAATCATTTAAAACTGACGAAGGTTACTTTTTTTCTGCCGATTTTAAGAATATTTTTCTCTTTATTGTTGCGAAAAATCCCATCACGGAAACGAAGGAGAATGCCGTTTTTGTTGAAAAATTAGCGGAATGTGCGAAATTTTTAGATTCAGCAGCAAATAACAGTTTAAATATTACCTATTTTGGTGCTATTCCTGTGAGTGTGGCAAATGCCAAACAAGTGAAAGCAGACAGCATCTTGTCGCTTATTGTGGCTATTTCACTTATTATCATCGTTTTGTTTTTATATTTTAGAAAGATATATCCATTATTCTTTATATTAATTCCGGTATTTTTTGGGGCGCTTCTCTCTTTTGCATTCATTGTGTTGTTTAAAGGTTCAGTATCTGCCATCGCGATAGGGGCAAGTTCCGCCATTTTTGGAATTGCCATCAATTACTCGTTATATTTTTTAATACATTTCAAAAAAGAGAGAAATGCTGAGCAGGCATTGAAAAACATTGCTTTTCCCATGACGGTAGGCAGTATCACTACGGTGGGTGCTTTTATGAGTTTGCTCTTTGTAAAATCGGAAGCGCTGCAAGATTTTGGGCTTTTTGCTGCCCTAACACTTATTGGCGCTTTATGCTTTGTACTTTTTTGTTTACCTGTTTTTTTAAAATACAGAGAGAAATCAATTCTTAAAGAAGAAAAAAATAATAAAGAGAGCATTTGGGAAAAAATTGCTTCCACAAAATTGGAAAATATTCCCTATATTGGATTAATAATTACTGTTTTAACTTGCGTTTTTGCCTATTTTTCCATGTCGGTTAAGTTTGAAACCGACTTCAGTAAATTGGGTTATATGACCCATGAACAAAAAAGAGCGCTGAATGAAATAAATAGTATCGCCCAAATTAATCTACCTTATTTATATCATGTGGCTTACGGTGCAACAATGGAAGATGCCTTACAAAATTACGAAAAGGCAAAACCCATGATGGATAGTTTGGATAATTTGGGATATTTCAATAAAATACAAGGAATTGGAGATTTCCTCCTTTCTTATAAAAATCAAGAAAAAAAAATAGAAAAATGGAACGAATTTTGGAATGAGAAGAAGGAAAAAACTTCGATAGCCTTTGAAAACAGTTGTAATCAGTTAGGTTTAAACAGCGCAAGTTTTGCAGATTTTTATCAATTAATAGAAAAGGATTTTGCAACAGAATCGCCGGATTTTTCCATTCTTAAAAAAGTACTGTTCAACGATTATTTGATTGAAACGCCGGAACGTTCCGCCATCATTACGCTGTTGTATCCCAACATTGAACTGGAACAGATTATAGCATCTCCATTAGCGCAAGTGGAAAATACCATTATGTTCAACCGGAACATGAGCAACAAAAGCATGGTTAATATTCTGTATGAAGATTTTAACTTTGTATTGTTTTTTTGTGCTTTTTTGGTTTTCGGATTTTTGCTCGTATCGTTTGGAAGAATTGAGTTAGCGGTTATCACTATTTTGCCCATGATTTTCGGTTGGTTTTGGATATTGGGGCTGATGGCGCTTTTGGGGATTCAGTTCAATATCGTGAATATTATTTTGGCTACCTTTATTTTTGGCTTGGGAGATGATTATTCCATTTTTATGCTTGAGGGATTAATTCAGGAGTTTGCCCATAAAAAGCGGTTGCTCGTTTCCTACAAAGTATCTGTAATTCTTTCGGCAGTAGTGCTTTTTATAGGCATAGGAACGTTAATATTGAGTAAACATCCTGCCATGCTCTCCTTGGCGCAAGTAAGTATGATAGGTATGGTTTGTGTTGTGCTGATGGCTTATGCCATCTCGCCGGTACTCTTTAAAATGTTGACACAAAAGAGAGGAAAACAACGGCTTCAACCCGTTACACTATGGAGTTTCCTCAAAACTTTCTACTCTTTTTCAGTTTTTGTGTTAGGATGTTTAGTGTTAAATCTCATTTTACCCTTCTTTTTAATCCCTTTTGCAAGTTTGGAAAAACGAAAATACTATTATCACTGTTTTTTTTCATGGATCTCACGTTTTGTAAGT
>Ga0209628_10002572_pt1 | contig 12397 bp, 21 predicted proteins | sample TergutCu122P4_FD_187285 | JGI IMG/M metagenome (GOLD analysis project Ga0209628, IMG submission 187285) | Cubitermes ugandensis P4 segment gut microbial communities from Kakamega Forest, Kenya - Cu122 P4 (SPAdes) (version 2) | ecosystem: Host-associated > Arthropoda: Insects > Digestive system...
AAAGGTAGTAAATATTTTTATAAGTTACAAATTTTTTATCAATTATTTTTGTTAAAAATTGTTAAATGTTTTTACTTTTATAAATACCATAAACACTTTTTGAAACAGCTATTTTTGAATGAAGCCAACCAAAATTTTTATTAAACTGCTCAACTTTATCATATTCTCTTGTAATAATGTCGAATTGCTCGGTAACGGAATGATAACAGTAATGCTTTTGCTTTACTTTATCATAATGACTATATATAGCTATGAGTTGCTCTCCGTTGGGTGCATAGGCTTTAACTACCTCTCCTTTTTTAATCAAAACAGGAGGCTCAAAGCCAACCCATGATTTAACATCTTTATTAGGGAAAATAAGACAATCAGTACCATGTTTAAGTATAGAACCTAACTTATTAAATCTATACATTTTATGCCTGTTTGATGTTGCATACTTTTTAGTTCCAACCAAAATAGGCATTTCGTTGTCAACATCAATACTTAATACAAATTTATTACATTGATGAATTACCGAATAAACACTCATTCCAGGAACAATGTAATCTAATAAATTTAAATCCTCCATATTTATTTATTTTTTTTATTTCCACATTCACTATTTTTAATATCTCTAATTTCTTTATTTTTTTGAATATAGTATTCGTATAGTTCCTTATTTTGCAGGAAAAACCTGTTTAAAGATGCTATAGAAACTTTATACCCCTTTTCGTTGATTTTTTTTATAATATCCTTGTTTGTCAATCCATAATCAATTAAAGTTTTAATAAACTCTATCTCATTATTTAATATTTCGTTTGCAAGTTTTCCCTGTTTGTGAAATTTATTGCTGTCATATTTTGGGAATGAATATGAATTTGTTATTTTTATGCCATTTTCTTTACAATATCTTTCAAGTGTTCCCCTGTGAACACCAAGTACTCTGGCTATTTGAAGTTGTGCAAGCCCTGCATCCCTATATTGCTGTATTAGCTCATCTTTTCCAGATAGTTTACTTTTGCTTTTACTGCCAATTGGTCGACCAAACATTACACCTTTACTTCTTGACCTTTCCAAACCTTCTATAGTTCTTTTAACAATCAATTCCCTCTCAATTTGCGCTGCAATTCCAAAACAGAAAAGCATCATCATTGATGATAAATCATTTGGTTTTATAGTATTAATGCTGTCTTTTACTGAATAAATTATTACATTGTTGTTATTACAATATTCAACAATACGAAATAACATAAAAACAGACCTTGCAAGTCGGCTAATTTCAGATACAATTATCACATCTCCACAATTCAACTTATTCATTAATTCTCCAAGTTTGCGTTTATTATATTCTTTTACACCGGATACTCCTGAATCAGAAATCCATTCATCTATGTGCAAATCTAATTCTTCGGACTTCCTTACCACGCCAATCTTTTGACTTTCGACATCCTGTTTATCACTACTAACTCTTAAATATCCGTATGTCATTGTATTTTGAATTTATTAAATCATACCACAAATCATAATCTTTGAAAAAAGCATTTAAATCCTTTTACTAAATTATATCTTCCAGCAATGACATTGCTAATGCAAGAAGCATTTACGCCAATCCATTCTGCTGTTTTTTATAGAATCAAAAAATATAGGATTACCATTTTTATCAATCACAATAGTTTTTTTATTTTGCTTAGGCTTTTGGATGCCCTTTTGTCTGCCTGTTTTAAGTGCATTTATTGCATTTAATCTCTTTTGCTCGCTTGTATATATCATACTGCGATTAGCAAAAGGTGGAATATTTCCTTTAACAAATTTCCCTTTATACCTTATTATACGTGGGAAGTTTAATTCCATATCTATTGCCTATTTCGTTTAAACATATAGTTTTTATTTACAAATATTTTTTTCAACGCTTCAATCTCCGCTTTTCTTTCATCCAATACTTGCATATAAGTCTGAATTACTAATAATTGTTTATTAGTTAAATCATCAATATTTTTTTGCTTTAATGCTGATTGAAAAACAGGTGGAGTCACCCCTGCTTTAATACATGCTTTTTTAACATCGCCATAGTGATGTTTTTCCGCTCTTATATTCCTTATAAATTCTAATTCATCCATATTTTTTATGTATTTCGTTTAACGATTAAGTAATTTTATCATTTCATATAAAACCATGCTTAATAAAATACTGCCTAACTATTTTCCAATCGACGTATGGACGTTGTCCGTATTCATTTACCAAAGGGCAGCCTAAAGCATTATCATCAATCAAAATATCAAAATGTGGCTTAGGGGAAATTGAAAATGCCTTCTGTATCAGATTCTCATTTACAGCCCACAACTTAATCCCACGTTCTTCAAACCACTCTATGGCTGGCGTTAAATAATCACCCGCCTCAAAGGGGATTCCAGAATAATGATTCCATGCGCTCATCATCTTAGACCTGACCGTGTATAAAATTATTCTATGACCATTTGCGTTCAAATTCAAAAGCGTTTGTTCTGCCCCTACCGATTCACCTATTCCCGGAAAATTATACTTTACAACAGTTCCATCAAAATCAACTCCAACTATAAGACTGCACATATAATTTTTGTTTTTAATTAAATTAAATTATAAATTCACACCATTTATTTGTTTTTTCATAAAACCATTGAATATTACCTGCTGTTTTTCTTTCACCTTTACAACAACGACGAATGTTTTCTGATTTTATACCCATTTTTTTCATTGCTTCCACAGAACTATTAAAAATTCCAATTACTTTTCCGTCTTTTATACCAATAACACTTTTTGACCTTCTATTTTTATGTTTAGGCTGTAAATTATTTTTACCTACCATCAAAACTTTTTCTTGTTTTTCACAATCCATATAATTTTTCCATGTTTTACCCTTATTGTGTGGAGTACACCCTTTAAGAAATCTACCATTAACTAAATTTCTATCATATTTTATTGGAGGTAGAAAAAGTTCCATACCTTATTTATTATATAATTTATTAATTGCTGTACGCTTTTCTTCAATACCAGGGTGCATGTAAATATTCATTGTAGTCGTTATGTTTGCATGCCCTAACAGAACGCTTGTTGTTTTTATATCAATTCCTTTCGATAAACAAGTTGTAGCAAAAGTGTGCCGTAGCCCATGGAATTTTAAAATGGGAATATTCAGTTTTTTCAAAACCGATATATAATAATTTCTAAAAGTTCTTGGTTCTGTTCCTTTTTCAGTATTAGTAGCAATATAAAATTCAGTATTTACTATTTTCATTAAAGGTTTTATAATTTCCATAAGCGGCTTTGAAATAGGAATATCCCGATTCGAGTTGGACGATTTGGTACTATCTGTTATTACCATCGTTCGCCGTATATGTTTTTCTTCGTCATAAAAATATATACGCTGCCTTGTTTTTTCAACGCAAAAAACTTTATTATCTAAATCAATATCCTGCCACTGCATCGCACATACCTCTCCAATTCTCATTCCTGTTTGAATCGCTATCATAATAGCTAAATTAGGGAAAGAAAAATTATCTTTTAGATAGTTTGTGAGTTTATTAACATTTTCTTTATTTAACACTTCTAATTTATTTTTAGAATTATTTTCAGTAGAATAGATAATGTCCCAATTTGTATCTTCTAAGTATAATCCTCTCTTTTTTCCAAATTTCAGAATCATTTTTAAAACAATGATTATAGATTTGATTGTTCCTTTTGATATTGATTTTAACTTTAAATTTACAAATGACTGTACATCTTTTTCAGTAATTATAGAAAACTCGCCAAAAAAGGGTTTTACATGAGTTATTATTAATAATTCATACGCAGAAATACTCGACAATTTTACGTAAAGCCTATGGTATTCAACCCATTTATCCGCTAATTCATTTATTTTCATAATATTTTTGTTTTAATGATTCAATCCGTTTCAAAGAATCATAATAAATATTCATACTTTCTTTATCTTTACCAAACTCTACTTGACTATGACAGTTTAAACATAAAATAAAATAGTTGTCAAAATCATGAGCTAATTCAGGAAATGCACCCCTCGATAAAATATGTGAAATAAAGACAGACGAGTATTTAACAAGATACTTTCCGCAATTTTCACAATAATTCCCACCGCATTCATCCTGTTTTAGTTCCCATGCTTTTTTATAGAATGAAACATCTTCCAATTTACGCTTTCTTCCATTCACTGAAAACTTTGGTATTGGCTTCTGTGGTTTTTTAACAATTGGTCGTTTATAAGAATACTGCTGACAAAAGAAACATAACTGTTTTGATTTTTGAGTTATTATTTTTTCCTTTCCGCATTTAGAGCAAACTCCAGTCTTATAGACCACTCTCATATAACTTGCACTTTGAAAACATTATCCATATAAGCTACAACTGATTCCAATTCCTTATTTGTAGAAAATGCAAACAATCTCTCATTTTTACCAAACCAAACTGTTAAATACCATTTTCCTGTACTAACTGATTTTTTTTGCCCTTTAGAATACCTCGAAACAGAAGACATCCTAAATCTATCCTCTCCTATTCTGAAATACATATTATTTTTTATTACTAAATGCTTCTAATAAAACGACTATTAAAAAGACTGCCATAATTAAAGCAAAAACCGTAGGTGCGTTCATAACTTACTAATTTTCAATAGCTACAATATCTTCATACCTGACAATCAAATACTCTCCTTCATCCTCTACATCAATTTGCGTTCCTGCATATTGAGTAAACAATACTAAATCGCCAACAACTACTTCCATAGGCATATCTCTCACTTCATAACCTAATGCTATTACTGTTCCTTTAGTTGCTTTTTTTCTTACGGTTTCCGGAATGATTATCCCAGATTCTGTTACACTGCATGATTCTTCCCTTTTTATAAGAACCCTATTAACAAAGGGCTGTACTGTTTTTGCTTTCATATATCAATTTTTAAATTAATTTCTCTTCCAATATCCTCTAAAACTTTCCAATCTCTTTGAGCAATCTCATTTTCTATAACTATTAACGACCTTAACTTTAGAGTATTATATACATTTTTAACCCTTACCAAATTGTTTTAAGAAACATACAGTTCCAAGACAACAATATTGTGCATGCTGACATTGTATTTGCAATCTTTTATCTTCAATTTCACGTACTTTATAATCTACACAGGACAAGCCTTTATTCCTGCTTTCGCAGTACCATACATAATATTGTTTTGCTTTATTTGTTTTCATTGCTTATAGTTCTTATCTATATATTAACCTAAACTTTCATTACCATAATATAACTCATCCACAAAACTGTCACATACATCATTTGCCCTGACAAAAGACCATTCACCATCTTTGTTTTTTTGTGCATACATAAATACCTGCCTTTATCCTTATAAGCACAAATGCAATATTTACAAAAAGGTTTTCTACTCTTCATATTCAAAACTGTAATTCCTCACAATAAATACCATTATTATTAAACCATTCTCTAATAATATGCCGATGACAAAATTCATAAGGGCGTTCATAACATAGTAATACTACATCCTTATTACCTGCAAACGACATCAAATGAATCCTGACTGCTTCTACTGTTTTTCCAACCAAAACTTCCTTTTTAAATCTCCTAATATATTGTTCTTCATCTATTAATCCGTTTTTTATATCGGACAATAATTCTACTGAAGGGGCTAATTTTTTAAATTCCAAAACTGGTTCTTTTAACCAATTAGGCTTAAACCTTGCAATAGATACAGGCAACAAGTCATCCCGTTCTCTAATCTGTTTAATTCGTGCAAAATATGATGTATAGATTTTCATTCTGTTTCAGTTAATATAAAATCTTTATCACTGTACAAATCCATTATACCTATACAAATCAAATCTTGCAAAGGGCAAAGAATAAACTTGCTTAATTGTTCCATTTCGCTTTTAGTCAAAACAACAATACCATAAATGATATTATCATTCCCTTTAACGTACCCATCAATTAATCCTTCATCACCTAAAATATATTTAGGATACGCAGAAATATCAGTAACTGTAACTCTTACTCTTGTCCTCATTATTCATTAAAACATTTTATATTATCATAATCTATCTTTGGCTTATTATCACAAATAGCTTTTGCTGCTATTTCAATTAAAGGAGTTACAGAATTTCCAGTAGCAACAAAAGACAAGCATTTACAAAAATCCTCTACATGAATAGTTTGATTAAAACCTTCTATCGAATACATATTTGTTTTTTCATTTTTTTGAGAACATTATAAATCTTTCCATACTCCAAACCAATTTCATGCGGAATTATACAAACATACCATAATTTAGTATTCATTATAAATCATTTAACTACGATTAAAAGGTCTGACGGGCGTGTACATGCCGTATATAAAATATGATTCCTTTCTTCATAGTCAGGATTTCTCATAATATTCCTGAGCAAAACTACACAAATACCAAATGTCGAACCTTGCGCACGATGAATTGTGGAACAATATTGATATTTTATCTGTGCAAAAAATTTCTGTAAATCCCAATATAATTTCCAACACATCTTAGTTGCTTGTGAACCTCTTGGCTCGCCTTTTGCCATTAACATTCTCGCTTTTGATAACTTATCGAAATTATGTTGGGAATCCTCATGCAAAACTTTAATCCTTTTTACTTCAATACCACCTTCTTGATTTAAATATTCAACATCAGTAGCATAAAACTTTAATTCAGTTTCATCAATTTCAACTTTATCCTCATAAATATTCTTGACAGTAAATTCATCATTAGTAGTAAAAATAATTTCTTCATTACCGTTTATTGCATCAATAATAGGTTTGTCAGCTATTAACCTATCACCGATAACAACTTTAGGTAAATTGTCGCCAAACAGCATTGACCTTATTTCTACATTCATTCTATCAACAGTTTTATTAGTCCATGCAATAGTTCTTACAAAATCATTAGACAAATTAAATTTTTCAGAGCAATAGTACTTTTCAAGTAAAGTAAATAAATCGTCTTCTTCAGAGTTGATAAAATAAACGCCATGGCCAGATTCAAGCATATTTGTTCCGCCATTTAGTATAAATCGTCTATTAATTAAATTTTCACGAATTTTAGTTGCCGTCTGAATTATAGGATTGTCCAATGCCTGACGTAAAATTTGCTCCATTTTGAAATACCCTATATTATAATCTTTACGTTCAACTTCATCCAATGGAATAGATAAATATAATCCACGCAAATTTTTCTTTTCTTCTGCATCCCTAACCGGAGGTATTTGCGCACCATCGCCAATAAATATTATTTTTAACCCTTTTTCTAAATATGGAAGCAAATAATAAAAAATTTTATCATTAAGCATGGAAACTTCATCAACAACCAATAAATGAAATTCAACTAATTTCTTATCTTCAGGTTTTTTAAATTCTGGTTCAAATGCTATCGTACCATCATCTTTGATAACTTCTTTCAATCCTAATAATGAATGAACTGTTGAATAAACTAAATTTGTGTGCTTGTATTCAGCTAACTTAACAAGTTGCTTATACGCTTTATTGGTAGTAGCCGCCATAGCTATTTTCATAGCTCCTTTACGACTTAAACAGTGTTCTATAAAGACATTTATGAGGACTGTTTTACCTGACCCGGCGTTGCCCTCTAAGGTAAACAAATTTTGTTCACTACTGTTCATAAAATTACGTAGTGCTTCAAACGCAGCAGGCTGGTCTCCAAGCAACTTACTTAAATCTGGTTGCCCTGCATACCGCTTTTGTTTTATATCTTTAGGTTGCCAAGTCTCCACTATTTTTAATAACTCTTCCATATACTTTTTTTATCCTACAAAGGTAGTGAATATTTTTATAAATACCAAAATAATTATAATAAAATTTTACAAACCCCCCAAGCTCATTCGGGAATTTTACAGTTTTTTTATTCAGATGACCTTAATTTCCGAAGCATTTCAAAATATAATTTCTGTTCATCTGTTTCAAAATCATCCTCTGTATCATCGCTTATTTCACCCGCTTTTTTATATGACTTATTGTTAATAAATTCTCTATACCGTTTCTTTGCGTTCACTCCATAAAGCTGATTAAAATTAGGCACTACATCCAAAAATGATAAACCCTCAAACTGACTTGTAATCCAATCTTCATACGTAGCCTTAAATTTATCTGCTTCCATTCTTGCTAATACTATATCAGCATAATCTTCTTCCGATTCAATATCAACCGCTCCCGGTGCATAACTCTGTACTATTTTTTTCCACGCTAAATAAAACTTCTTTGATTTATCCGGCGCATTATCATTTTTAATTATTGAATTAACTACATACCTTTCGTAGATTTTATCTTTATAATATTTGAATTTTGACAAGCTATACTTTTTTCTCATTAACTCTATACCAGTCTCAATAAAAAACATAAAAGACTGTTCCAAATTAGCCCCTGCAATCTGTTCGTGGAAATTAATAGCAAGCGCAGTAATTTCTTTAAGTAGAACATAATTACCGTCAGTTTTAGGAAGAGTTTTAATTATTCCGATACCACTCTTTGTACGAATACTTGCAAGCAACCTGTTAAATATTTCAACCTTAGTATTTTCAGCTTGTTGAGACCTTTCACCTTTTTCTTTAGTTCTTGTTCTTGCCCTAAAACGATACATACCTTTCAATTGCATCTTATTTTTAGAAGCACTCATAAATAGATTATCAACAAAATCTGTAATGCCGATACTATCCGGTAGATACCTAATAAGCAAAAAAGTCAAATCAGACCTTTTTACGTGTAATATCGGGTCACGCTTTAAATTTGTCTGCATATTGCTTTAGCAAACGTTTTTTATTCTTTTGGCTCATAATATCCTTCAATACATTAAAATCCTCCTCAGTATATGGTCGATAACATCGTTTCAAAGGAATAGGCGCAAACGCCAACCCTTTTATCAATATAAATTTAACAGGAGTTCCAAAAAAACATTTATACTCTGTTTTACTGCTTACCAATGCCTTGCAACGCATACACGATGCTCTTTTATTTAATACTAACATAACTTTTTACTTTATTATTTTACACCTATCACACATCCAGTCTATCTTATGAGTATATTTGGTCTTATTTTGAATTTTCTTCCAGTTATGACCAAAAATTGTACACATAACACAACTTTTCTAACACTCTTTCCATATTTTATACCAAAATCCCATTATTCCATTACAGCTTCCATTGCTAACCCATAAGTCAATAATGGCGTATTTTTTATTTCTTCTACCACTAACTCTTTCCCTATACTATTTACATCCTTCAAATCAGGCTCATCCGGAAGTACATTATCCAAATTAACAACCGACACTTTTTTCAAGTCTATAAACTGCATAGCCGTTTTAACAGCTTCCCTATAAAATTTTTTATCTGGAACAAATATTAAATGCTTACATCCTGACCTTACAATAATTGCTTTTTGTTCTTTTGATAAATTCCAGCCCTGAATTGATACTGCATCTTGCCCTAACGTCATAGCGTCAAATGCACCCTCTAAAATATGGACTGTATCATAAATATTCAAAGCATCTGAATTAAAAAGCAATTCACTTTTTCCAACTCCAACTTCATCTGTCGGGGGATTCTTATACCGCAATTCATCTCCAATTACCGTTCTACCAATGTAATAAACTAATTTTCCATGTTGCTTAAAAGGAATAATAATCCTACCATAGTAATCCTTTCTGTATGCGTCTTTATCGTTTTCATCAGCTTTCGCCCTATAACGTTCATCGCAATATCCGATTCCCTGTTGGTCTAACTGTTCCAAATTGAATCCCCTTTCAGACAAATATCTTCTTGCTCTTTTAGCCATTGAACCATTGCCATAAAGCAATGATTTATATGAATAGGGTAACTCTATACCCCGCATTTTTTTATCTACTACAATTTCATTTATCGTTTCTATACTGAATTTTTCAGGTTTTGTATTATGAATAATTTCCTTAGCACGAATATAACTAACATTTTCGGTATCCATGATAAATTGAAATACCCCACCTGAAAAACAACCACGCCAGCATTTAACATACCCAAGTTCAACATTTACAAAGGCTTTCTTATCTCCATACCTTTTGAAACAAAACGGACACTCAAATAAGTAGTGCATCCCACCATTTTGACCAACTGTTCCACGCTTCAATGCGTAATTATTATTAAAGTAAGCAAACGCTCGATATGGGTCATAAACTCCTGCGTACATTATGCAAAGATACTAATATTTTGTGAATTATCAAAATTTTAACAAGGAACAAATAACTTTTCAATTCTTTGGTAAGAATTTTTTGGATTTAATGAATTTGTTATGCTCATTTCCCAAATAGATTTAAATCTGTCCGAAGGCATACAGTATTCTGAAATAACTACCTTATTACCATCTGCATGTAATTTTTCACAATGACTATAGAATCTATCATAATCAAAATTCTTTCCAAGTTCACAGTGTTTTACACCAGCATACGGAGGGTCAAAATAAAAGATACCTCTCTTAGTATGTAATTCAGGTAAATTTGATACCCCTTCATAATCGTTCCAAATAAACGTTATATCATGCAATTTGGGCAATTGTTTTAAAGTATTACGTATTTGCTCATCAATATAATTCCTGCCAGAAGCTATACCACTATAGCCACCATCATAAAATCTACCATTGAAACTTGCCATAAATCCAACAAATCCTATTATCGGAGCTTCGACTGATAATAGCTGATACCCACTTTTCCTGCACAAAAAACGGTAATAATTATAGACACTACGCTCAATAAACCACTTGTCTCCATATTCAGTTAATATGTTTTGCTTTACAAGATAATTTAAAAAATCAGTCTGCTGCTCCTGTAAGGTTTTCCACATAGCAATTAAGTAGCCATTTAAATCAGAAGCATACTTTTTAATTCCTGTTACATTCTCAATAACCGACAAGCTACCAGCCATCGGCTCAATATAAAAATCGTAATCTTCCTTACCGTCTAAAATAATCGGTAAGATAAAGTCCTTGATTCTTAACTTTGACCCTAAATATTTCATACGCTCATATTTTTATTTTATTTGTTTTCAAATTCATTAATAGCTTCTTGAAACATTTTTATTATTTCTCTTATTTCTCTAATGCTTACGTTTATAAAGCACGAATCAAAACTATTTTCCATTTGTATTTGAGAGCAATTATTCTGAATCCTTACTTCAAATTTCCCATAATCATCGCAGCTACTAAAAATTCGTTGGCTTTCTGTTTTAATCGTTTTCATATTCATTTATTACCCTAATTATAACGTGGTCTACCTTGCCTGCTTCTAACAGGATAACTGAAATTTACTTCAAAACCTTCTTTCAAATAGTAACCTACCCTACGTACAGAATGGTCATCTAACCATTTTGTATCATCAAAAAAGTCTATAACACATACTGTTTCAGAAACACCATCATGTCTTATAGCTCTTCCTAAAAGCTGTTTGACATTTATTCTTGATTCCCCACCCTGCGTAATTATCAACCTCCTAATTTCTGGGATATTTGCTGACTGCTTCAAAATCAAAGAACAAATCAATATGTCAATTTCTCCGTTCTTAAACCGTTCAATTTTTTCATGCCGTTCCTTATCCAATCCATGCGTCCAATCAATCCTGTTAATTAGTTGAGGAGCTTTCTGACAAAAATACTCGTATAGAAACCTACCATGTTCACGAATGTTGAAAGCAATATATGTCCTTTCTTTTGGGGACTTCAATACTTCATCCAAAATCAATCTTGCCCTATTTTGTGAATAAATAATACATTCCGAATAAGCCTCATCGTATGTCTTGTATTTTTTCAACCTTACCTCGTTCAAATAAATAGTTACAATAGGACGCAAACTTATTCCCTTTTCAATCATTTCTTGATTAGTGGATTTAAACACAATATTACCAGAACATCCCGCTATAACTAATCTCTTTATAGGATTTGCTATATCTTTACCAAGTGTACCGGAAACAAAAAATTTAGCGTAACAATCACACCATGTTATTAACCGGCTAAATTCAGCTCCCCCACTATCGTGAGCCTCCTCAACAATAAGCCCTTGAAAGTTACTAAGTTTACTCCTGACCGTAATATCTTTAGTAGCCCTGTTATAAAGAGTTTTTTGCATTGCTATAACAATTCTTCCAGACATATTCATAAAATCTGCTCTAACTTCTGTTACAGCATCCCCAAAATTTTCCTGTAAAAATTTCAAACTTTCTCTATACGTAACATCCATTCTACATAGAAATAACCACCTCGCATTATGGAGGGAATTATGAATTATTGAAACTACTACGGAGGCTTTTCCAAAATTAGTAGCCGCAGCAATCATACCACGTGGAAAATATAAATCAACATCACTGCCAACATTTATCCTGTTGGA
>Ga0209628_10002573_pt1 | contig 12396 bp, 7 predicted proteins | sample TergutCu122P4_FD_187285 | JGI IMG/M metagenome (GOLD analysis project Ga0209628, IMG submission 187285) | Cubitermes ugandensis P4 segment gut microbial communities from Kakamega Forest, Kenya - Cu122 P4 (SPAdes) (version 2) | ecosystem: Host-associated > Arthropoda: Insects > Digestive system >...
ACGTCACGACGCGAACACATATACATAACAACATTCTAACAGATCAATACAATGGCTTTGTAACTCTCAAGGATTTCGAACTCCCTGATGATGGCTTCGACTGAGGGGCCGAAACATGCTGGAGTGATTGATCAGTAATAAATTAATCCAGAATTAATTTGTGCATTTTGTTGGTTTATTTTTTGTCTTCATTATCAAATGGTGTTTACAGTATGTGCATTATGGTGTACGTCTCTTCTTCACCTGCAGCTGTGATTGCATATGCCTGTGCTGTGATAAACTAGATGTCGTATCTGCAGGCCCGTATCACTCGGTAGCTACAGTACTGTGCAATATGGAATGTACTTCACATTTTTCAAATTCTTAGAACTAACTGTTGCCCTTGTGTTTTAATTACGTTTGGAGAGGATAAGTTATAGTTTGATGAAGTGCCTATGTACAAAAACACAAGGACAGTAGTGTGAGACAATGGAGGTAGTGGATTAGTTGGACAGGGAAATCCAGATTGCTACTGCTGGATGCCATTATGGTTTAAATGAACTGATGAATCATTTCACCAATGAAAATAAAGACAAGATTACAGAAAGTGTTAAGGCCAGTGCTTCAGCAAGTATGAAAATTTCTGGTGTTAACAGTCCTGACATATTCCTCAATAAGACACAATGGGCATTGTGTGTATCGCTAGAAGTCAAGACACAGAAATGGCTGTCAGTCACTGCTACTGTGTTGATGGATTTGAAAACCATACTAATCCAAGAACCTAGCATTCACAGGCTTCCTCATCCTTGATAACACCCTATAGCATCCATCAGATCTTGGTCTTGCCCATTCAAATATCCAAGTTGTGTATATGTCCCAACACACCACCCGGCTCATTCTTGCAGCCATTCTACCAATGAACCATCACAACAGTCAACAGCTATTATACTTTCTCCACTATCTGCAGGATCCTGGATGAAAGTGAGATGAGTATTTCTGTCAGAGAGTGCTAAAAACTGTACAGTTTAGCTTAATGCCCAGTAAAAATAAAGGGGTCCATGGCTCTGAATGGCTGATAGAAGCAGCTTTGGCCTAGAGTAGTTAGATTAGATTAGATTAGATTAACATTTGGGTACGAGCCCTTATGGTCCCAATGCACCTAGGCCTTATAAACGGGCCCGTTGTGTCCTATAATTTGATAACACTCAGAGGAGCCCTGTTCCTTGCTAAATTTCCAGATGGCCCCCAGACTTAACTTTTAATGTCCTCTGGGTCCAAGAAAAGGAACACAGATATGCATTTTCTTTTTTTCTCAAAAGTCCCAGTAAACAAACCCGCCCCACCAGGTTCCCCAACACGGCCCCTATGGAGAGAACTACCTGTTAATATGGCCTTTTTTACATATCTCTCAAATTTATCATTAAAAATTTCCCTAAATAAAGAAACTTTTCCCTTCTCTTGAAGGCCCTGGGAAAGGAGCGTCCCTCCATGTTCCCCTAAAGTGGGGCCCCTATGGAAACACCCATTTCCAGAGCCTTACTTAGTATATCCTCCGGGGTCCGCAGTGAAGGAGCCCTCCCTCCAGGTCCCCCTCACAGAGCTACCTTGGAGAGAGATGTCACACTACTAGAGCCTGCCTAGAGTAGTTAATGACTTTCAGGGATTCAACACCATCATGAGAAAATAAGACACATCCTCATATTAGTCTATCATGTTCTGGGATAAGTATTCTCATATTTCAATGAGATTTATATTCAGGAGTTCCCAACTCCCATGCAGCTCAGCAATCTGCAAAGAACCTTCAACAGCCAACAGCACCCACAGAACCAGCATACGAGGAAGATTCTACACCCATGTGGACAGGCCTCAAAGCTGCCTATCAGTGCTCTGAAGAAGGGTCTTCATGGATAGGTGCCTGGGATTTAAGCAAGAGATGAAGACAGTCAGGCACCATACCCAGACATGTAAAAGAACATGGAGAAGGCCAAGCAATCAAGGGTCACTTACTCTACACCAAGTCTTGTCTTTCCCTCAACAATACACTCTACATTGTTCAAATTTCAGACATCACTCCAATAAACACAAATGCAAATGTTATCATGTTTATGAATCATTAATTTACACAATATTATGCTGTGTGTATCTTTTACACCCTAAACCCATTTTTCCCATAAGGTCTTAAACTTTACGCATCATGGTTTCACCATCCATGGGATTTTTCAGGAACATAATTCTCACACACAGCAAGGATTTGCTGTCCAGTTTTGAACCTCAGCCTGGGAGAAGCTACATTAGGATGCTCTAGATTGTCCCCATAGGCAACTGTCTTATTTTACAAAACAGCTTCTTATAATATGGTGCCAGGTTGCTCAAATGGTAAAATGTGAGAGCAATGGGCTGAATGATCAGAGAAGTGGGGTTCAGTTCCCAGCCAGAATGAAAACTTTCCTCATCACCACCATGTCCAGACCAGCTTTAGGACCTTTTAGCCTGCCTTCCAATGGTATGAGGGCTTTTCATAGTGCATCGTAGTGCCACTCCACCTTCACCTTTAGGCACATTCCTACTGCCAAAAAATTCAGATGTCTTTTACCTCATCTCCTCTGACTGTAAGTGACACCTTGCACAGATACAGAGTCAAAAAATAACAAACAAAGAGGCCCCCACACAGGTTGACAAATTTTATCTTGGCATACAACTCTGGCTCTTGGTCCTCTGCAATTTGCATACCCACTGACCTTGATGTTCAGTTAACCCTTTGATGCCAAACGCCTTATAAGTACGTCATGCAGTAAGCCCTTTAAATAGCCAAATGCCTTGTCACAAACAGTGTGTTGAAGTTTGGAGGAATTTTGTTCACCCCTACTCAGTCAACTGCTGTGGCTTGCTATGCTGCAGAACCCTTGAAGGTCAGGTTTTCATTCAGGAGCCAGGATGGAGTCCCTCCACCTCCTAAACCCCTCCACAAACATTGATATATACGCAGACACTTCATAACTGCGCATTTTTCCCAGCTGACTAATACGGTTCGGACATTGCTTGCTACGATTATTGCTCGCTCTGGAGTTCACTGTGTGTTGTAATATCAACACTGGCCTATGAAGCAAAAACTCCTTCTAGACCAGAAAGGTTGTTAGTGGCGTACTGTACCCATACAATTCAGACAAAAGTAATGCTCAAAAATCGGAGATACCCACGAATATCAATGTTTACAGCTACAGGAGGGCCTACAGATGTGCCTCTTATAGTGCTGGGGTAATTTGTAGGTGTTGTGGCGTAGTACCATGCAACACACAGCTGGCAATCTACTAAAAACTTCTTGGCACCACCGAATAGCTGGAATTCATACAGCTGTCACAACGTAGCTTGAGATCTGTTTTGCTGTCACTGTAGATGTTCATATCTCACTGTCACAGGCTCACTGGTATACGATTCTGAAACTGTGCTGAGTCATACATAGTAATCTAAACAAGGCAGATAATTGTGGGTGTCGAGCAATGGCCAGAAAAAAATAAATAAAACTTGAGGAGGAAGCCATCAGGGAAATTCTGGTTGCTCACATGGCCTCCGAATCAGGTGCAAAAGCTAGCAATGTTAGAAGACTATTTTGAGGAAGAAGAAGAGGAACAACAGCAGCCAGTCTTGGCAGAGGTAGCCATAAACAATGGCCAGTGAAATCAACCCAACTGCTCTGCCGTCTGTGTTCTTCTCACGCCAAAGAGAGGGCACTGTGCGCCAGATGTGATGTGGGCCTGTGCGTGGTGCCTTGTTTCACGGAATATCACACAAAAGTAAATTTGTCATATATCACCCTCAGTGCAAAATTTTATTTCATTAAAAATGAACGAAAAGTCTATGAGATATGCCCCCCCCCCCAAGAGTAAGCATTAAAATTTAAAAGCCCCAGTAAAAAATTCCGGCAGGCAGCGTTGCTGGGGGGGATTTAATTCCGGCGTCAAAGGGTTAATGCAGACACAATTCCACTGTTGAAAAGATAAATACTGTACAGACTTCACACTACAAACAGCCATAAATAACTCCTTAGTTTTTTTTAATCTATGCCGTACTAAAGAAGTTTCACATAAACAGTGTAGTCCTCAATGGAATATATACTGAAAGTCATGTGCCAATCATGTATATGGAATGCCACTTTTTAAGAAAAAAATATGTAGTTTCATTTCAGCTTCATGTAACACATCAATTATATTACAACTTGCATACACATAAATGACATGTACATGAAAAACATTTTATTGTAAATCCACTGTATAATCTTGAATATGGAACATGTAAAAAAAACACGTGAACAAAGGTAGACATTATGTTCATGGTGTGGGCAGACCAAAAAATAGAAAGACATTTGCCATAGGTGAAAACATGATCCTGTTCAACCAGCTACAACCATTCACATTACTCAGACACATCACACTAATATATCTGTACAAAGATGTAAGCCTTACCTGAGAACTGCCCCTTCAGTGCTGTAACAGTTCCAGTTCAAACTCCCAGGATGACTGATCTTATACTCCAAGAGCTGGTCCAACCTTGTTCTCAATTCCTGAAACAGATTAATACAATCTAATTTTCTGACAAGCTGCCTTCTTATCATGATTTTATCTGTAAATTCTACTGACCTTGACTAGATTTGCAGTGCTCTCCTGGCACTTAAAGCGTATGGATTTGTCAACAGCTATTGTTTCAAGACCACCTTCCATACAAACGTCCACCCCTCGTCCAAAGAAAAGAAGTGGAAGAGGGTAGACCATGGTTGTGTCATGCAGATAGATAGACGTGCTCTTTAATTTCAAGTGGTATAGCAGGAATGGACTTTCAAATTCAGATTCCTTTTCATTAATTGAACGAGGGTGAATACACACGTTTCCATCCTCAGGTGTTCTCAATTTGACAACTGTGCCAAACTTTCTTCTTGTAACAGACCTGCAAGCAATATACATCTTACAAAATATGAAGCTTTCACGGTGCCTCACACAGTCTGTATCCCCCAGTCAGGGAATGATATACTGTGTAAGGAGTGCTGTGACCTATGAAGGTTGGTGGGAGGAGTCAGATGCAAACTGGTAACAGCACCTGGCAGATGTGCCAACATCCTGATTGGTTACTGTGATCTACCTTGCTATATCAAGCAAAACTGAAATGGATGTTGCTGTGATGGCTTTATACATCACTCCACTGAATGCCCTTCATAGGTATGTGTGCATGCACATACACAACAGACAGTTCTGTTTACTTAGGACAGTTCTCTGATAATGGGGACAGAGGCATCCAAAATGTTGGACTTAACTCAATACTGATGTGGCTGGTTGGCCAAAGAATTTTATGACTTATAAACATCTTCGTAACAAAATTCAGTCAGTCGGTTGAGATGGGACTGGCATATGAAAATGGACAAATGAAGAATTTAACAGCTCTGGAAGGTTAAAAGATGCTGGCCAATAAATGTGGTTAAGGTGATATTTCGGGTGATGGTGACAGACGTGATGATGCTGATGAGTATGAAGATTACCATTTTCTGAGACATAATGCCATATCCAAACTTCATGCTGTTATATCTCAGAAGCTTATGGTGGATGATGGTGAGAACAACAGGGGTTACGAAACAGAAGGTAAAGATACTGAGGGATATATATAGAGAGTTGTTTGTGAGAAGACACAGAATGAAAATGATGCATGGTAAAAAAAAAAAAAACCATTAGATGAGGAACAGTTTAGTCTTTAAAAAGGCCAAGAAAAACTTGAGTTAAGACAGACATCCACGGTGTATATTTGAACTACAACTCACCTTACAATGGCAACATTAGGATATAGGCCTGCACAGATAATGGCCTTGACAAGGCTCACATTGTTTGCATTGATGTTACCATCTTCAGCTTTTGGATTCTTGCTGCTAAGGAAATTCATCTCATAAAGGTGTTCAGCAAACTGACCCTTCATATCTCTGAAAGACGAAAACAGCATAACAAATAAGCTGAATGCTAAAAAATTTTAGTCTCACAGCAGCACTGCTTACTCTCTAGTATGTGGCACTGTCTCCATTGGAAAACAGTCACCACTGTTTGTAGGGTTTGTGGTGCCTGTACCTACAGGGACAAGAAGTCCAAGAAGGGTGCTACTTGACTCTGAAGATGCAGGCACTATGATCCTTCTGAACTTTGGTTAACTAACAGAGCACACTATCACAGTTGTTGCTAATTTAGTGTTCAGTATACACTGTACACCCTTGCACTTCTGTATACAAATCACAAAAATTAACCATCTTCATATCCGATTTTAAGTTCTCACAGCAGTCGCTATTACAACCACAGTGTCTGGGAAACTCATAGTTCAGTACACAGATGGTTATGTTCCTCCAGAACACTGGTGCTTGTCTACCAAACTACATGGTGTCACAACTCCAAGAAGACAGCAATCAGCTACTATATCTATGCACAATCATTTTATAATTTTCCACTGAGCACAAGTCCCTGTGATCAGTGTATGTGTTGGCGAGTCTGTGTGTGTTGGGGAATTACCTTCAAAAAGACAAACACAGACTGAACCTATGGCTTCTCTTCCAAATCAAAGTGCAAAATTTTAACATTAGCAGTACCTGAGCAATGAGAGTGTGTGGGATGAAAGAAAGTACTGCCAACAGAAATCACCGCCTCTTCCCTTTTTTTCAGCTACTTCCCACTGTTTTAGTGCCTCAGCAAGGACTAAATGATCACTTTTCAGTCCTTTGGATAATTCCAGCTTCTTCTTAGCCACTTCTGCTTCACGGCCCTACAGCAATATACATACATACATATAAACACCATACACATACAGTTTTACATATTTAACCTTTTGTTCACTGTGTACTGGATATCCCAGTCTAACACTGACAACAAAATAATTATTTGCTGAGATACACTGTATGGTATTTTATAGATTTTTAAAATGTCTCTCATTACATCCATATGTCAGTGACAAACTTTCCATACTCAATAGTCTTTTGACAAACATTTTAAAGTACCTCTACTTTTCTTTTGGTCTTGACAAGCAGCTTTGTTAAGAAACACACATCAATAAAAGGGTTCATTACAGTAATGATTAAATTACTATGACTGTTTGTTAACTTTAAGAACAGGAACATATTTTCCAGACAGGACCCACATGAAGTGCTTGCCTAATAATGCACATGGCTTTGTTTCACCTATGTAACTGTTTTTTTTTACTCTGTTAATACCAATTCCAGTTTCATAAATCAGTTACTTATCTGTTACTGTTCACAGCACATGAAGTATTTCCTTACAATATGGAAGTATAGTGCAATGTTATAAATCCTGTTCCTGTGTTTAATGATGAACCAATGCAGACGACATACAGACAGGTAAACGAATTATGAAGCACCTCATCAAACAACTCTCATCAGTCTCCCGTCACTTTCTCCCTCTCACATCCAAACATTCCCTTCAGCACTTTATTCCAAAACAATCGCAGTCCATCAGAAAGATTATAAGATTACATAAGGTTTGCAGTCCAAATTATACTTCTTTAATGAGCACACTTATCAACAGAATTTTGTTATTAAAAGCTTACCAGTGGGACAAAAAAAGCGTCTTTGAAACTGAGGCTAGCGGCCACAGAGAAGATGGGGTCAACACAACTGAACAGGGCACCCATCAGAATCATCTTCCCAGTCTGTGGGTCAAGAGGTAATCTGGCCAAGTGAAAACCTAGAGGCGTGAGATTTTCATCAGCATCCACAGCATTTAGATTCTCCAGCAACTGTCAAAGAAAACATGCAATGTAATATGACCTCTAGTGGTTGAATATGCAAAACTTGACACAAGGGAATTTGAAGAAGTATCAACAAGAGATGAAAGTTCCCATGTGTTTTTTGTTATTCTGTGCTGTCACTGGTTTTCTTATTATTTACACAAATCTGTTAGTTAAGAGCTACAGTGCAAGTATTACACTATAACCATTAGTTTTAGCATTATCAAAGTTACCAATAGTAACATTGCATACTACAAACGTGGTAAGTATTGAACCAGCTCATTCATGCAGTAAACCTCAGCAGAGTTAAGTGTCCTAGCAAAGATAAGAAACAAGCACTACTGCTGACACAGCTTGCACCTCAGGACTGAACGAATAAAAAACACAGAGAAATATGTCAGCTCGATGGATATCAGTTCCCCCACGTGCTTCATAATGCAGCATACCTTAATTGACAGTTCAACAGCACGAGGATCTGGAGGATCCATGACTCGCTCTAAGAATGGCTTTGTTCTTCCTAGCTGCAGTATTTTGATCTGCAAGATAACCTCATCCAGGCGAGTCCGCAGCATTTCTGGTAGAGGGTAATCTGCAAGAGTCATTTCTCTTGCCTTCGTAAAAAGATGATAGCACTCTCCAGGCTGTACTCTGTTCAAAAATCAAAACTGCTGTTTTCTCTGTCTAACAGTGAGTGATAAACAGGTACTGGGAAGAAATAAAGTGAACTCAAGGAGGTAAATGTATTTAAGAAAGATGAGGAGAAGGCAGAGGACATCAACACAATGATCACTTTTGTTTGCAAGGGACTTTATAGCTGACAACTGTGTGCACTCACTGCAAGGGAAAACTTCTCCACATGTAGCAGTCAGTTAATTTGTAATCCACTTATTTTTCACATTGCATAAGTAACATTTCTTACACAGGTGTTCACACTGAAATGCTCTGGCCCTAAAATATCAAATTATGACACAATAAAACGGATAGAATTTTTAGGTGAGACATCCCCATTGTATATTATACAATGATTAATAGAAATATAATTTTAGTCCAACACAACTTTATTATAAAAACAATTTCAGAGAACACAGCTATATGTTTTGTCTTGAAGATGGCTTCAGGTAAATTGTTTATATAAAGTTGTGTTAGACTAAAATTATATTTCAATTAATCATTAAAATGGATACAAATCATGACTACATTCAACATAAGATCAGAAAAGTCTGGAAGCTACATAAATAAATTTTATGAGATTCTGAGGTTGTAGGGACTAGGACAGGAAAAAAAAAAATGTGGAGAAATTACATTAACAGGAAGTCCACGGTACTTAGCAGCATCAGAGAACATACAAGATGGAAAGAACCTGTAATCAGGATGTCACTGTCCAGTTACCTATATCAAGCTTCACTGTACAAACTTGATGACAAATAAGACCTGGGCTGCCCTCCCAAAAAGAGGGAAGGGCAAAACAATTTAACCTTGGCATGGGTCACTGGCCCAAAACTTGATGGGGAGAGGAAGAAGCAGCAGTCTGTTTCATTTTGTCATTCGCTGTAGTTTGCACATTCAGATTCATAATTTAGAATACAATGCAGGGATACAAGCTAAGTACAACAAATTTTGCCCTAACCACACTGAACAGTAATGAATCAAAGACTAATGTCACTTATGAGTCCTTTCATTCAAATTCCACTGTATTATTATTATTATTTTACTAAACACAACATTCAAATATGCACAGACATAATTTCCTTAAGATTACAAATAACAGAACAGAGAATTGATTAATTTATCAGCTTCTAACCTGCCTGCTCGGCCACGTCTCTGCCTTGCGTTGGCTAGGCTGACCCATTCTGGTCTAAGTGTTGTGATGTTATTGTCAATGTCAAAATTCTTCAGCTTAATTTTACCACAGTCTATCACATACACAACATCGTCAATTGTGATGGATGTTTCGGCTATGTTGGTAGCAATGATGATCTTACGCACACCTAAAAAGTAAATAGCTTGTGTTAACAAAGACACATAATACCTGAAATTTGTAGATCTGTTGCCATGTCTTTTACATTTGCAGTAATTCATGGAAGTTTCAAAAGTAACCCCTTACTATGTTAAGCCGCAATATTACTGCTGAAATAGTTCTTTGACACATATGTTTACAGCATATTTCCAAAAAACATGCTTCAAAAATGTCTCTCCCTATGACATGCAAAACAAGAACTCATCAGACATGGCTGATAGGTAGCTACCAAGGCTGCATGGAAAGAAAAGCTTCACCTGTGTACAGGTAGTAAGCATCAGTTTCAAGTAGCCACCGACAACTTCGTTTTCACCATCTCATTACACTATATTCAATACTGCAGTCAAACATTATTCTGTACAAGAAATACAATATTCTAAAATAATTTTTCCAGATTCTATCCCACACTTCAAGATCCAGTGATTCCACACAAAGAACTTGCTTCACGAACAGTCTATAAAGTTTATAAATGTAAATGTAGTGTGGATTCAACATAAGCTGTTTGTTACTTAACCCTTTCCAATCCTCTTCACTTCCAACCTCATTTCTGTTAACTATAAGTTAATCTGCTTGGGAAATCAAGAAAAGAAAAACAGAAATTGCTACAGTGAAATACTTACTATAAAAGGGGTAAGAAAATGTAATCAGTAGAGACGTAACACTCATTAAGTCATTACAGTATTGTGGTGAATTAAAAACTTGATTACATAAGGCTGTTGAGAATAGTAAATGGCTAGCAGTTTACCTTTTGGAGGCCTGGCAAACACAGATCTCTGAATCACAGTTGGCATCAGTGAATGGAGTGGAATGATCAGATAGCGAGCTGAAAGCAACATGACAATTCGTATAATTACCTTTGCACACTGCAGAGAATACTAAGTTTTTACGTCCATATCTCAGAGCTTGGCTTGTTGAAGGAATCTGCTTTATAATCCCAAAGACATACCAGTGAAACAACTGGGTCGCAAGCCAAACAATCTGAATTGCATTCTGACTTCAAACAAACATATCTGTTTGCTACCACAGTTAGACTGGCCAAGGCACACACAGCCTCCTACCTAATGGACACTAGGGGTTCATTATCCAAAAGTAAAGCAACTAGAGCATAAAGATGACCACTCATCTTGACCTAGTGCCAAAGCTAAAAATGCATTAAGCTATATATCCACTCCTCAATATATTTTATGAAGTAGGGCTTAATTAAACAGAGTGACAACTTGGCCCATTTCAGTGTGTATGATGAACATAACACAAAAATCTGACAAGTGGATCATAAAAAATTAACCATTCTTAGAGAAAAAGGATTTTAGATCTCCCAGAATTATGCGGCTGGCAGTCACTTTTTAATTCTGTGATAAGGACAGTACTATTACAAAATGCAAAAAGGAGGAAAGAAGCAAACTGTGGTCTCACTGTGACATGATATATAAAGAGGATAGTAAAAGAACCATCAATCACAACTCTGTTTTGACAATTATTTAATGGCAAGTGTACAATAAGTTTTGGCCTTTCATGGCCATCATCATGTACCGAAAATTATAAAAATATAAACACTATAAAAGTAATGAAAAAACACTTGGTAATTCCCTGACCTTTATACCATGAAACATACCAACTAACGCACATCAATAAAATATGTTTTATCGTATATTCACTGACATGTTTCGGTCCCTTCTGTGACCACCATCAGGATGTCATACAAGAATACAAACAACATATGGTATTTACTCCAATGCAAGATGCTTTTTTTTTTAATTTAGTGCTTAAATACATGAGGTCATCTTAAATTCGTGTATGAAGCACCAAACTGCAGTGCGCCAAACCAGATCACTGTGAACCGGACCATGCGGAGCCAAACCATGACCTGCACCATCAAACCATCATGTGTACCCAAATGACATAACACAGCAGGAAAAGTTATCTAACAAAATCTTACTTCTTAAATAAGCACATTTCAGAAGCCAGCTCTATTTCCGTCTTCAGGCAAAGAAGCGCCTAAACTGGTATGCCCCTGAGATCGAGCTACTTCATCACTGGACACCACACAGATGCTAAACTTGTTAAGATACACACCTGGCAACAGATCTAATCCAAGGGTAGTAACAGGAAAATAGCTATTGAAAAATTAAGTATCATCTATCAGACGCAGAAATAAAACCTGGACCAATCCACAAATTAAAAACCATTAAAAAAAAACCATGAACTCAGATTGATCAGACCGAAGACACAACACAGAAATCCAGTACATTCATATTTACAATTCTTAATGCCACTAACACCATGTATGGAAAAAATTATGACTCTTCATTGTGGGTTCAAGTAAGTTTGTAAACTAAGAAATATAAATGTATTATTTAGTCAGTGTGGATCATAACAGCATGGCAGTACATCTCACCAGAAATATATGTGAAGGGATGTAAGAACCCCTGTATACCCACTGCAATGAATGAGTCTGACGATATGTTGTGGAACGGCTGGAAGAGGATGGGGATGTTAGGAGTGAGTGTGAAGAAGATGGCATTGACTGAAAAGATGGAGATAGTGATGTAGTGGCTGCGTGGTTGAGTTCCATTTTGGGGAGGGGCATCTGCCTTGAGTCAAGGGCTGTTGTCCCTGTGAAATTTTGGGGGGGTGTCTAAATT
>Ga0209628_10002574_pt1 | contig 12396 bp, 6 predicted proteins | sample TergutCu122P4_FD_187285 | JGI IMG/M metagenome (GOLD analysis project Ga0209628, IMG submission 187285) | Cubitermes ugandensis P4 segment gut microbial communities from Kakamega Forest, Kenya - Cu122 P4 (SPAdes) (version 2) | ecosystem: Host-associated > Arthropoda: Insects > Digestive system >...
ATAAAACTCGTCGACCGCCTCGCACATCGTATCGTATAGCCGCAGCCCCGCGCCTATGCCGAAAACCTTCCAGCAGTAATAATCCAAAAACGAGCGTTCGGCGTCCGGCTCGTCGAATATATCCCTTGCGTCGCCAACTGCAGGCTGATTCCGCAAGATTATGCACGGCGAATATTTTTCGCCGAACGCCTTGCCCAATACGTCGGCAAGGGCCGCCCCGATGCCTTCGAGCTCCGCCGGGCCGATAAGCGCAAGCGGCGACGCCTCGTCGACTCCGGCCTTGCGGCATACTTCCCGGCAAAAAAGCGGACTCGCGCCCATTATCGTCTCGAGCAGTGCGGCGCTGATTTTTTTCATCGGCTGCCCGTCCAGCAGCGACGATATCGCGTTTATAATATCGCCGGCAGCCGCCGCCGATTCCGGAACCAGCTTGCCCTGCGAAGGGGGCGGAACGTATTCGCGCGCGGGCATGATCTCGCGGACTACGCTCATGTCGCGATCGACGTGCACCAACGAATCGATTATGGTTCGCCGTTCGTTAAGGAGGATAATATTGGAATGTTTCCCCATCAATTCCGCTATCAGCGTTTTCTTCGATATGTCGCCAAGCTCGCTTGCGGATTCGACCGTCATCTCCACGGCGCGTTCCAGGCCGCCGGCGCATATTCCGAGTATCCTGCCGCCGGAAAGGTGTTTCCGCAATATCATGCAGAACATCGGCGCCTTGCCGGGGTTCTCTTTTCCGGCGCCGGCCAGGTGAATCCTGGATGCCGTCGCGTTCGCGCTGATCAGCAGCCTGTAGTTCCTGCCGTTATTCCTGATTATAAGATGTATTTCGTCGCGTTCGGGCTGCTGCACCTTTTCGATGCGGCCGCCTGCGAGGATAATCGCGAGCTCCTCCGAGACGCATTTGGTTACGAATCCGTCAAATGGCATGTTTATCCTTGCGTCAATCCCGCGAAGCCGGTCAGATGCTCATCAATATGTCGATGATATTGCTGTAGTTGCGGCTTATCGAATGTACCCATGTGCTGTTTGTAAGCGCGGCGCCGACGACCTTGCGCAGCGGATCGACGAATATGATATTGCCCGTGTCGCCGGTAAGCGCGACGGAGTCGGCCGACATCTTCTCGGAGAAGCAGCCGAATATGTCGACCTGCCGCTTTATCATGAAAAGCGGCGTCCGCATGAATTTCCCGCCCGTAACTTCCCGCAGAAGGAAATCGACGCTGCTTTCGAGGAGTATGGATTTTCCTTCGAACTCGCCGCCGCTAATCAGCAGCTTTCCGAAACGTATCAAATCGAGCGAAGTCGTGTATACTCCGTTCTGCCCGGTCGGCGGCTTGGCGTGCAGCTCGTTCATAAAGCGGTTTTCCTTATGGTTCCACGGCGTCACGTATTGGTTGTCGCGCAGGGACGACCCGTTATACGTCGTGTACTTCATTCCGAGCGGCATGAATATCAATACCGAAGCCAGTTCCTCGAGCGTCTGGCCGGATACCCTGCAGGTTATGTCCGCCAATACGCTATACCCGTATTTGAAGTGATCCGATTTTACGCCGGAGTCGCAATCCCGCCTAATCTTTTCGTACAGCCTGCGATAGAAGTCCCTTGACGCGGCGTAGTTTTCGGGAGGCGCGATATGGTCGGAATTCAGGCCCGACGTATGCGTGAGCAAATGGTAGACGGTCGTGTCGTCAAACGGAAATTCCGGAATGAATTTCCTGACGCCGTCGCCGAGGCTTACTTCGCCGAATTCCATCAGCTTGACTATTAGCGCGCCCGTAAACAGTTCCGAGGCGGAACCGATCATAAAGCGCGTCGTGCGGTTCACGGACGAATCGTCCCGCTTGTCCGCGTCTTTCGCGGCGGCGCCCTTTCCGACGCCAAAACCCATGAATCCGCGCCCGGCCTTCGCGCTTTTGCCGCCCGCGGCCTTTGCGTCGACGGAAAAAATATTCTGGTCGCCGTTATTTTCCGTAAGCGCCGCCTTGCGGCCTCCATAAAATTCGTACGACAGCTTGTCTTCCTTTACAAGCGCGATTGATACGCTCGAAGACAGTTGGTTAAATATTCTTTCTATGAGCTGAAAATCCGCGCCGCCCTTTTGTTTGGCCATATCGTTACCCTTTCGGTGAGCTTCCCGCGTTCTGCCGCGGCTTTATATGCTATACGGCGGCGGAAACCTTGTTTCTTAACACGCCGACGCCTTCTATCTCGATTTCGACCGTATCGCCGTCGCGCAGGAAAACCGGGGGATTCCGCGCGAATCCGACGCCTTCCGGCGTGCCGGTCATGATGAGCGTTCCCGGCAGCAGCGTCATGTTATGGGAACAATAGCTGACCAAATGGCATACCGAAAAGATCATGTCGCCCGTGTTGGATTTTTGCATCGTCTTTCCGTTAAGGCGCGAGCTGATACATAGGTTGTCGGGATTCGATATGTCGGTCTCGATATGGGGCCCGATCGGGCAAAACGTGTCAAAAGACTTGCCGCGCGCCCACTGGGCGTCGATCCTGAGCTGGCAGTCCCGGGCGCTTACGTCGTTGCCGCACGCGTATCCGAGCACATAGTCGAGCGCGTCTTCCTCGGATATGTTTTTGGCCTTCTTCCCGATCACTATGCAAAGCTCGGCTTCGTAATCGACTTCGTCGGGCGCGTTCGCGGGCAGGACAATCGTTTCGCCGTGCGTAATGACCGACGTCGCGGCCTTAAGGAAAATGACCGGCCGTACGGGAGTCGCCGAGCCGCTTTCCCTCGCGTGGCCCCTGTAATTCAAGCCTATCGCTATAATGTTCGGCGGGGTCACGGGAGCGAGTATCCTGACTTCCTCGAAATCGTACAGCTTGTCGGTCAGCGCGTATTTGTCGAAAATGTCGCCCGCGGCGCATCTGACGGATTTACCGTCTATGATGCCGTAACTGACGCTTCCGTTATACTCAAACCTGATCAATTTCATAAGTTATCCTTTCAGTTGAATGAAAGCCAGCCTGTCGCGTTAAGCCTCGCGACCTTGCCTTTCACGAGTTGGACGCGCCATACGTACATATCGAGCAGTTCCGGGGCTTCCGTAAGCAAATCCTCGAACGCGAGCGCGTTGGCGTCCTGCGATTCGCCGTTGCCGGCAAGAACGGCCGTGTCTTTGGGAACGGTAAAGATGACGTCGGAAAACGATATCAGCAGGAACGGCTCTTTTCGATCCAAGCTTCTGTAAAGCTTGTATACCGATCCTTCATACTTAAGATACAGCTTGTCGGACGAGCCCCGGACAAGCACATAGACCGGATAGTAATTGCCCCCGGCCACCGGTTCGCCAGCAAAGCCGGCCGCGACGCTTTCGCTCAGGCTTTCGGCCCTGTCTATTTTATAGGCGTCGCCGCCGTCGGCCTGAAACGATCCTTCCTTTAGATATTGCGATATTTCGCTTACCGTAACGTCGGGATATATCTCATATACGTCGCCGATAATCAGGAAATCTTCGCCCCCCGGGAAGTTTCCCTTGATTTGCATCAGGATCTCGCCGGTATATGCCGACGGAAACGTCTTGTTCGCGTCCAGGCCCGAGTAGATCAGGTAAATGCGTTCGACGAGCATGAAAGCCATTTCTTTCGTAGTGTTTCCGAGCGGATTGAAATAGTTCTTGTCGTCGCCCAGCATGATCTCGTTGTTCCGGAGCCTTCCGATGGGAATCAGCGCCCAGTCGGCCATGTGCGTCCGATCGATGAAGGTAAGGTTGTGCGACGCGTTTTTCAGGATATTCTTGCCAGTCGCCTCGTTTATCGCGCCGATTGCGTTAAAAAGCATGACGGCGATCTCCTGGCGCGTAATCTCGTTGTCCGGCAGGAAAAAGCCCCCGCCGACGCCCTTCACGATTCCCAGGTCGTGGGCGTTTAATACCGATATGTCGTCGGTGTCGACGAAAGCCGAGGTCGGGAACCTTTTTTCCGGCTCGGCCGTAATTTTTGTGTATAGCGCCATCGCGAGCTTGCAGAATTCCTCGCGCGAAATGTAGCTGACAAACGAATGGTACATCCCTTCCGGTATCAGGCCGAATTCGCGCGCGCTTTCGACTTCCTTTTTCGCCCAGTCGCTGGGTACGTCCGCGGCGATCGTATGGAGCGGTATCCTCGCGCCCGATGCAAAGACGTAAGCGGCGGGTTGCGGGGCCAACGCAAAGAACAAGATGAGAGAGATAACGGCTTTAAAACGCCTGCGCCGTATTTCAGACATCACTACCTCCTTGTATTTAAAAAATCAACTTAGCAATCCGTTTAACGCGTGCCGATCCGCAGCGCCGCCGATGAGCCCCGATCGGGGTAACGGGTGGTGTATTGACCGGAAAAATCGGTCAACGAGCTGAAGTATACGCGATACTTGCGCGCCGTATCGATAAAGTCAAACCTTAATATAATCGTCGTCGTGTTTATAAACTTGACCAGCATGGGCGATATCACCGCGTCGGCGCTCCTGCTCAGTTCGGCCTCCGGGACGGAGGCGGCGCCGACCGCCTCGATGAGCGTATAATTGCTTTCCGACAGTATGGACGGGTCGAACAGTATTTCCTTCGAGAATTCCAGGCGCACGATGCCTTCGCCGATGTATACCGCGTCCGCAAGTTCCGGATTCACGGGTTCCCTGTTGTTCGCGAAGAATTGCATTTCCAGCGTGCGGTCGGGATTCAACCGCCTGTCGTCGCGTATTGAGTTATTGATTCTTACCGAGTATAAAGTGTCCTTCGCGAAGCGTTGATCCATAGGCAGATACAGGCGCACCATATAAGGCGTAAGCGCCGGGTTGTACGAAACCTTGACCGGCGTCACGGCGGCGGCCCTGCCGTTAAAGATTCCGTTTATTGAATAATTGGCGGCCACGACGGCGGAAGTCGGATCCAGCTTTTGGCTGAAATACAGTTCGGCCGTGGAAGCGTCGTTCGATAGCGCCCCGGTCAGAGCCACCGTCGACTTTTGGACCGCGTCGGCCTGTCCGCCGTATGTAAATTGGTATGACTGGTTGGCTATGGATTCCGTCTTGGATGAGTTCGCGGTATAGATGATTGTCAGCTTGTTGCTCTGGCTTACGAGCAGCGGCTGCGTCAGGCTGATGCGCACGAGCTTTCCGTCCGCGTGCCCGATGCCCGCCGAATTGCCGTCGGGAATGACGGTTACGACCGAAATGTCAATCTTTCGGCCGTTTTGATCGTGCACTATGTAATTGTATGACTGCCTGGCCACGTCGGCGTTTACGGGCTGCGAAAATTCGAGCTCTATCGTATACTGCGAGTTCGTGCCGACCGCGTTCAGCATAAAATTGCTTGCCTTTTTAGTTACGACGTCGGCCGTAAAAAAAAACGAATCCTCGGCGCCCTCGTTCAGCCGCGCGGTATAGCTGCTGACGAGCCTGCCGCTGGCGGTTACGCCGTATTCGGCGCCGCGCATGAATTCGAAGCCCGGCGTAATCAGCCTTACGGCGTTTACGGCGTTTTCAATCAATTCGGTCTTGATTTGGCCCGCGGGGCCGGAACACCGGATCGATCCGTTTTGAGTCACGTTGTACAGGGACGGGTTAAGCGCGGCTTCGGACACGGGGTGCGAAAAATACAGGGCCACTTCGTCGGATGCCGTCGTGTAGGCGTTTATGATGCGAAAGTAATCGACGGCGGACGAAGTGTTTTTTGAACTTTGCGCGGATCCGGCTTCGGCGCCCGCGCCGGTTCCGGTACCGGTTCCGGACGTCGTCGCGGCCGTCTTTTTGCCGGTTGCGCCGCCGGAGGCGTCGCCTGAGGCGTTCCCCTGAGCCGCGGCCGAGTCGCCCGACTTGTCCGCGCCGCCGGAGGCGCCGCCTGCCGTCGTCTTTTTCGCGGAGCTTGCGGGAATGATTTCGTTCCTCTTCAAGGAAGTCAAGCCGGCCGGCGTGTCCTTCGCCGCGCCGGGATCATAGCCGACGAAGTCAAAGCTGAGCATTCCGGCGTTCGCGCCGTTGGTTTCGAGTACGTTGCCGATATCGATTGTATAGTCCATGTTCGGAATCTGGGCGGCGGTGCGGAGCAGCAAGTCGCGCTCCGACTTGTCCTCCACGTTCGAGGAAAGCACTTTCGAATAATCATACGTCTGGCAAATCTCAATGGCGTCGTTGCGGAACGCGACGGGTTTCGTAAACACTATCAGGAGCAGGTCCTTTTCCAAATGGTAAATCGCCTGTATATCGGCTTCGACGGACGAGTAGTCGCCGTCGCCGTCGCCGGGTTGTTGCAATATCGATATCTCCAGCCCGCTCAGGTCGAATCCCAAGTCGGCGGCCGCCTTCTCCGAGATCGCGCCCGTCTCGACGAGTTCCTCGATCAGAAGCTTCGGGCTGTTCTTCTTTTCTAGCCCGAGCACGGCGAACACCTGATCGCAGACGTCGCGCCTGTAATACTCGCGGTTGTCCTCTTTCTTCGCGGCATAGGACGGATCGTCGAACAGCCCTATGTCGTATGAAAATTCGTATACGGTATCCCATGTGTAATCCACTTGATATTCATAGCCGAGAATCTTTAAGAGTACGTTCGCGAACTCTTTTTCGCTGATGTTCTCGTCGGGGTAGTAATAGCCGTCCGTGCGTCCCGCCACGATGCCGATGCTCGCGCAAAAGGATACGTAGGGGGTAAACCACTTGCCCTCCGGCGCGTCCGGAAACCTTGAAGCCGCGAAGTCGGTTTCGGCGCGGTCCTTGACAAATTGCTCCCTGCCCAGCAATCTCGTGAAAAATACGGCGGCGTCCGACCGCCGCACCTTTATGTCCAGCATCAATCCCCTGTTCGGATCGCCGAGCAGCAGCCCGAGCCGGTTCAGTATTTCCGCCTTTTCCTCCTGGGTCAGGTCGGCGTATTTGGCGGATAGCTCGGAGTAGTCGTGCGAGGCTTGCGTATCCGGGGCCGCTTGCACGGCCGCGTCCGCCTGCCCGGAATCGGCTTCGTCCCCTTCCTCGTCGTCCGCGTCCGAGGGTTCGGAATCGATTATTATATCCAGAATTCCGCTTTCCGGCGCCGCGTAGGATACGGATTGATTGCCCGCCAACCCCGGAATCGCCGGCGGCGGGACTATTATCGCGAAGGTAAGGGCCGCGAGGAGCAGCTTCCATCGTTTTATACGCATTTAATGTGTATCCTCTCTTCAATCAAGTCTCATTTGTAATGTCGGTATCGGTATACGTGTCATATTTTATATAAAATATTGCGAATTTGCAAGTTTGGCGTCAATAAATCGGTTTGGAACCGGCTAAACGGTTCGACCGTCATATATATCAGCCGATGTTCAACGGCGGCGTTTTGTGATAAAATCATACGAGTTGGCAATCCGCGCAATCGTAAATGGGTAATATAATAGCAACCATGAAGGATATAATCGTTATAAAGGACGTAAGCAAAGTCTACCTGGTCGGCCAGGAAAGCGTCGTCGCGCTCCGGAACGTCAGCCTTGACATCCGCGAGGGCGAATTTTGCTGCATCGTCGGCACCTCCGGGTCTGGCAAGTCCACCCTGCTCAACATGATAGCGGGGCTCGAAAAGCCGACGCGCGGCGAAATTATAATCGACGGATTCCATATAAACAAGATGAGCGAAAACAGGCTGGCCCGCTTCCGGCAGGAGCACATCGGCTTCATTTTCCAGTCGTACAACCTGATGCCCACTCTGACAGCCAGGGAAAACGTGGCCCTCCCGCTCGTATTCAGGGGCTTGCCCAAGATGGAGCGGGACATACGGGCCTTGAGGCTGCTGCGGAGCGTCGGGCTCGAAAGCCACGCGAGGCACAAACCGACCCAAATGAGCGGGGGCCAGCAGCAGCGCGTCGGAATCGCGAGGGCGTTTGTCGGGCAGCCCCAAATCGTTTTCGCCGACGAACCGACCGGCAACCTCGATTCGAAGACGAGGGAAGACGTGATGCGCCTCATGATAAACATATCGAAGCGGAGCGGGCGCACGCTCGTCATGGTGACCCACGACATCGATCTCGCGCGGTATGCGGACCGGATCATCAACATCAGCGACGGAAAGATCGTAAAGATAACCGAAAACTATGATAACCAAAGATATACAATCAACGGTTAAACTTGGAGGAATCAATTTGATTCGAATAATTAGCAAAAGAAAAAAAGTCCTCGCGCTGAACTGCATCGCGGCGTTGTGTCTGATCCTCGCGGCGGTTTTGCCCGGACTGCCGGTTTCGGCGGAGAACGCGACGTCGTCCAACTCGGGATTGATTTATTTGGACTATGCGGTATACGAAAAAAACTCCAATCGCATATTGACCGACATTTTTAGCGACGACCAGTTCAAGCTGACGGTCCGCTTTGAAAAGCCCGAAACCGTAAATATGGCCGAAGACGTAAAGGCCCAGATGTTCGGAGGCGGTTTTACGGGCTCGGTTAATTCGGTCTCCATTAATACTGACGGTAATAAAAAGACTTACGTTACGATTGAATTCAACCTTAAATATAGCGGAGGCAGGGCAATCGACGTAATGTTCCTCCTCACGGGCTCATATAAGGACGCCGGCGGCGAAACCGTTGTATTCAGCGATCAGCGCACCGTGGCGATCAGGGAATGCCACCCCGATACGAACGAAGGCGCCGAAGTCATTAACCCATCGGCCCCCTCGGAACCCCCGAAGTTCGCGGTCGACTTCAGCGCGAGGTTTCCCGTCGCGGAAGCCGGGAAGGCGTATGTCTTCGAGATACCGGTCAAGAACGTCGGCAAGCATTCCGCAAAGGAAATAACCGTCACGATCGAGCCCGGCGAGTCGAAGGACTTTCCGTTCGAATACGACAAGTTCGCGTTCAGGGCCAGAATCGCGGAGCTCAAGGTAAACGACGTAAAAACCGTGCGCTTCGAGGTACGCGTCCTGCCGACTGCGAAAAGCGGGCAGACCCCGCTGAAAATAAATTTTTCCGGCCGTCCGCTGCTTGGGGCCGGCGCGCTTGCGGAAATGAGCGAAATAATAATCATCACGATCAATAACGAAAACACCGAGCCAAGACTCGTTCTGGAACGCATCGGAATAACGGGCGGCGCCGGTTCGGCGGCGGCCGCGACCGGAGGCGCCGACGGCGCCGTCATCGAACGGGCGCCTTCCGCGGCCGCGGCGCTGACGTCGGTCAAGCCCGGAACCGACTTTACGCTGACGCTGTTTTTGCAAAACTCCGGCACCCTGGCTGCGAAGGACATTTCGCTTTCGCTCAAGGGGCTTAAGGGAGACGGCATCCTGACGAACAACGCGCCCGACGTAAAGTATATGGCTTCGATCGACGGGATGTCTTCCGATTCGTGTTCGTTCGACCTTACATGCGCCGACAAGATGGTTGGAGACAGGGCCGAGTTGGGCCTCACGGTCCGCTACCGCGACGAGACGGGCAAGGAGTATACCGTGGACACGCAGGTATTCATTCCGCTCGAACAGACTGACACAAAATCCCTGTTCGCGTCTTTCGATTTTGCCGGCGTGTCGTCGCCCAAGGGGGAGTTGACTGAAGGCGCGAACTTCACGGTTTCGTTTGCGATAGTCAATACGGGCGATGTGCCAATGAAGGATATTAAGATAACATATATGGCCGGTACCGAATTTATCGGCAAATCGTTGAATACGCGGATGCTGAAAAAAATCGAGACGGGCGAAAAAGTTCCGCTTTCCTTTGACTTCACCGTTTCGAAAATAAACGCGAGCGGCAACGTGCCGATATCGTTCACGGTCGAATACTCCCCGGGGAGCCCCGACGGCGGGAACGGCGGCGGAAGCCAGACTCCGTCGCGGCTCAGCTCGACGCAATATGTCGGCATTCTTTTGTTCAAGCCCGCGGAGACCACGACTTCGACGACGACCGAAACCACGACCGGCAAGGAATCGGTTCCGAAAATCATCATAAGCAACTACTCCTACGAACCGAAGGAGGCCAAAGCCGGCCAGACTGTCGACATTACGCTGACGTTCTTCAACACGAGCATGTCCCAGGAAGTCAAGAATATCAAGATACAGATGGACTCCGACGTCTCGACTTCGTCGGGTTCGTACGGAAGCGCCTCTTCCGGCATTTTCACGCCGGTCGAGGGCAGCAACTCGTTTTATATAGACAGGATCGGACCCAGGCAGGAAGTCGAAAGGTCGATCAAGCTGATGATCCAGGGCAACGCGGAGGCGCGATCCTATCAATTGTTTTCGAACATAGAGTATGAGGACAGCAAAAGCACCCCTATAACGGCCAAGGAAAGCATCAGCATACCGGTAACCCAAGTGACGAAAATTACGATCAACGAAGTCCAGATAAACAGCCCGGGCGTCGCGGTATTCAATCCTCTCAGCGTTTCGTACAGCTACATAAACATGGGCAAGACGACGCTTTACAATGTGATGGCGTCGATAGAGGGCGAAAACATTACGCCGGTCCAGGGATATTATTCCGGCAACATGACGCCCGGCATGCAGGACTACTTCGACACTATGCTGATTCCGCAGGTTTCGGGCGATTACAAGTGTTACGCGTTAATCAAGTATGAGGATTCGATCGGAAATATCCACGAGGAGCGCAAGGAGTTTACGTTTTTGGCGATGGACGCGCCCAATTACGGAAACGAAACCTTTAACGGCGGCGAACAGTTTCCGCCCGACATGATAGTCAGCCCGGAAGAGATGGGCGGCGAGGGGATAATGAAGTACGTAAACATCGTCCTCGATAAGCTGAAAGACCCCAAGATCGCGATAGCCGAAGGCGCGGGCCTGCTCGCCGTCATAATCATCATCGCCGCGCTGGTCAGGAGAAAAAGGCGCAGGCGTCTGGAACGCGAGCTGAACAGGGTGACGGAAATCGAAATGGCGGCGATATCCGGCAACGCCGCGGATCGCGGCGCCGGAGGACCCGGCGGCAACGCGGCGGGCAGCGGCGGATCGGCAAGCGGCGGCGCGGATCGCGGCGCCGGAAGAACCGGCGGCGGAACGGAACGCACCGGCGGAGGAACCGTCGGAACCTCAGACGGCGGATCGACGGACGGAAGCGGCGGTTCGTCCGGCCATAGCGATGCGGCGGGCGGAAGCGGCGGTTCGTCAAGCGGCGGAGCTACGGGCGGCGATAGGGCGAGCGGCGGCGCAAATCGCACCGCCGGAGGAATCGGCGGCGGCGCGTCAGGCGATAGCGCGTACGAACGCACGGACGACGACTCCGCCACGCTGAAGGACAGCGCAAGAAGGCTTCTGGATGCGATGGACGAGCGGGACGCGAAAAAGTAAGGCGCGGAGGTATTCAAAATCAGATTCATCGATATAGTCGCAATGGGGATAAAGAATCTCGTAAAGCGTAAAGCGAGGACGATCCTTACGATTTTGGGCGTATTGATCGGAACGTCCGCAATCATCGTCATGATGTCGCTCGGCGTGGGCATGAACGAAGCCAACATGAAAGCCGTCGAGCAGCTCGGAAACGTGGACGTGATAACCGTGACGAGTTACTTTTTCAGGCCCGACGAAAAAGGGAACGATCAATATACGGAAGGCATTCTGGACGACAAGGCCATCAAGGCGATAAACGGCTTTCCGGAAGTCCTGGCGGCCACGCCCCTAATGAGGACGTCGTACAACGTCGTCGCGGGCAAGTTCAAGTCCGATTATTGCCAGGTCGTAGGCGTCGACCCAAAATACATGGACTTCTTTTTTAACGTAAAAGAAGGCCGCGCCCTGGAGGAAAACGATCTGAACGTCGCCGTCTTCGGCTACAGGATGCCGTATTATTTCTATAACACGCGGTCGAACAGGCGCGACTACTGGATGGGAATGGGCGACATGACCAAGGATCCGCTCGTCGACATCTTCAACGACAATTTCGTGATGACCTCCGATTATAATTACGGCAGCAAGCCGATGCCCGGCATGGAAAACGACAATACGCCGAAGCCGAAGCTGCACAAATTTACGGGTATCGGAAGGCTGGACGGGAACGACGATCTTTGGACCGAATACGACACGAGCATAATCGTGAACATGGAATGGCTGAAAAGATGCATGGACGACGACGCGAAGCGGCAAAAAAGCGGCGGAGGCGGAGGCGTAAGCTACGCGGTTTACGGCAGGGGCGGCATGTACGGGTCCTCGACCGCCGCAGCCGGCGCAAGCACGCAATACAACAGCGCGCTCGTAAAGGTCAAGGACCGGCGCGACGTCGAAAAGGTCACGAAAAAGATAAACGATCTGAACCTCGGCGCGTACAGCCCGCTCGAAACGCTGAAATACCTCGAGAAGACGACGAACCAGATACAGCAGCTGCTCGGCGCGATCGCGGCGGTTTCGCTCCTTGTCGCCGCGATAGGAATAGCGAATACGATGGTAATGTCCGTATACGAGCGCAGGAAAGAAATCGCCGTCATGAAGGTGTTGGGT
>Ga0209628_10002576_pt1 | contig 12392 bp, 9 predicted proteins | sample TergutCu122P4_FD_187285 | JGI IMG/M metagenome (GOLD analysis project Ga0209628, IMG submission 187285) | Cubitermes ugandensis P4 segment gut microbial communities from Kakamega Forest, Kenya - Cu122 P4 (SPAdes) (version 2) | ecosystem: Host-associated > Arthropoda: Insects > Digestive system >...
AAGGGGGCCCACATTGAGCACCTTATGTAACGGTAAGCATGGAACATGTAAATGCTTGTAACTTCTTAAGAAATAAATATATCTGAAAACGGACTTCACCATTGTGTTCCTCATTAAATTCCAGTTCTAAAACCTCTATCACATTACCCCCTTCCCATTGAAAATGTTCGACCGGTATCCAATATGCCCGCTAAGTATGGAACCTGTAAATGCTTGTAAATTCTTACGAAATAAAGATATCTGAAAACGGTCTTCACCATTGTGTTCCTCATCAAATTCAGTCCTACAACATGTATCACATTATCCCCTTCCCATTTAAAATGTTCGACCGGAATCCAATATGGCCGCCTATAAAATGGCGGCCGTCAAGGTCACCCCACCTAATGACTTCCCCCTCGGCCTAATAAGGTCATATATGGTTGTTATCCATCTATTCCTCATGCTTTGCGATTTACAAAGGGTGGTAAGGGACTTATGCCCCACTCTGTATGTCCTACATGTGTTGATAAACATGGACCATTATCAGGGGGACAGGTGGGTGCCATCAAGTGACATTACCAGAGCTTGCACTAGGCGATACACACAGTCAGAACAGGATACAACAAGTGGGTTTGTATACGCCCGTATTAACAAACTATTGAGTCTGTACCTATTCTTTGTAGTGTACAGATGTAAAATTGTCGACAACCGTACTATCTCAGTTGTTACTGTTACCATGTCAATGTAACTGCCAGTGAAACGCCCAAAGTTTCCAAAGATCGACACATTATGCAGCTGACATTGCTAAACTCAGTTCGTTGTAAGAATGCCACAGCACTGTGCCAATTATACTGCGCTTGTTTTATCCTGTTGCCACTGTGTAAGCTTTGCCAATGTTACTTGATGACCTGTGAATGTCTCCCTGATGTTGATCCACATTGATTGACAGGTGTAGGTTATTAAAACTGGTATTTGTTCCGTGACGTTGCTTTCTCACATGTAGCTTTGTGTTTGAAGCACATGAAACTGTTGCGATATTGAACCGATGTGTACAAAACGCGATTCATTCCGTGCTATCATTGTCACACCTGGCTGCATCGCTGACCCAGAGGTTGACAGGGATAATGATATGGCCTTCACACAAGGGACATGCTATCTGGGCACCCATCTGGAGCACATCCCCCCTCCCTACCGAGGGCTAGGTCGGTCACAACGTATAAGAGGCCAGATACATGATTACTTTGTCAGAACAATCTGATTGTGTGCGTGGGCTGTAGAATTGCAATATCAAATAACACACACGTAATGTTCGCATGAAGTCACCTGTGTTGATGAGTTGGTCTTCAGCGACTGGGACTTGCTAAACAGTGCAGTAGCTTGCGGCGGTGTAGATTTCTGCAGCGCTTTATAAGTTGTGTGTTAATTGTCACACTGTTAAGTATGAACCTCAGTACAATAACTTGAACACTGTGAAACGTACCAAATGGTTACGTGTTTCTCTGGCAGAACCAGTTCTCAGGACGTTGTGTTTTGAACCTCTGCGTAGTTCTACGCACCAACAATGAATTTATTGCCAGCGTTGTTCGGTGTGACAGTTGTCTTTTTAAAAGTGTTGGCGCCTGCGGTGACTGCCACTGTCTCTACCGAAGTGCTGCCGGAAGAGACGTCTGTGTGTGGGGTGAAGATTGGTGACATGTATTGCAGGTCTGATGATGTATATATGTTGTGTTAGACGCATTCCCAGTTTTGAACACTTTCCGTCATACTTTCGGTAGTTTCTTTGTCACAAACATTAGCTACAGCTACTTTGAGCGTCTGTACTGCTGTATATTAGTACACGTGAAGTGTAACTGGTGGTGATTTTCATCACTTAGAATTTAACAAGGAGTGTTCAATAAGTAAGTTTCCATAGCCTGGAACTTTTACGTTAAGGGAGTTTTTATTTTTCCGACCATCGACGCTACATGAGAACTACGCTCTTCTGAGTTATTACGCAGCTAGTAGTGGAAATTTTCTACCGACGTTTCGGGACAGTCTATCGGTCCCATCAGAGACACCCTGAAGATGGGTCCGATAGATTGTACCGAAATGTCGGTAGGAAATTACCACTACTAGCTGCATAATAACCCAGAAGGGCGCAGTTCTTATCGACTTCGCGGCGGAAGCGTGAAATCACGCATCGACCCTACGTTCCTGACCTTGCCCTGATGGCCCGTCATTTGCTGGGCGGCTGAGGCGGCAGTTGGGGATCGCCGATTGCACAGAAACGGGAAAGTGGAACTTACTGTTAGTGCATGGTTCAGAATGTAAGAGAAAGGACCAGACCACAACCGAATTTTTAAACGCTTGCCAGCCTGGGCAAAGTGCATTATTGTGCCCGGGGGGCGTTGAAGTATGATGACACTTCATTGGAACCAGCGGGCTGCATTTAACAGTGTAATGACTTCTGAAGTAATTTTTGTCCTGAAAAATCTTATTGAACATCCTTGTAGCATGCGGTGGGACATGTTTATTGTACCAGTTAAACACTGGACAAACCTCGTGACAATTTGAAGTCTCATCAGTATTCACACGTGTATATGTGCAGTAATGGGCATTTGGACATATAACACCAACGAATGCACAAGTATTCAAACGTACACTTTTACATACTATCCACAAACACTCCGACATGTTTCGATCTTTTTCGCGTCACATCCTCAGGCAGTCTCACATGCAAGAAGCATATATAAAACACAGGTGGATTAGCAAACAGATTAAAATTTCAGTCCTTAAAAATCGTGGATATCATAAAATTCGTAGCAGATTTTCAGCATTGGTCCTTATAACGTATCGTGGCGGTACTGAATAGCAGCAGAAGGGCAGCCAGTACGGTACTGGCTGTACACTGGCCATGGCAGGGTGGGTGTGAGACCAGGAGCACCCTGATAAACATAGCCAGTAGGCCTACTCGACGTACCAATGGCCATATGCACTTACCCGACTGTTCTGTGGTAACAATTGTCTGTCGTGGATTACTTTAGTTTTCCTTAGTTGCTCCATTAAAATACCAGGATAGTATTTAATATTAGGTTTCAGCTGCTTTCTTGTTCATTTTTTGCAATATATTTTTCGCTAATTACCTTACTACACGGTGTCTCTTTTTTGGTGTTCCTGAACAGGGCAGCTGTCACGGGATTCCGCTGCTAATACAGGCTTTATGTGCGATAAAGCAGCCAAGTAAGGATAACAGCTGTCAGTCACAGCAGTTCTTTGTGTGTGGCAAAGTTCTACTGCAACATGTTTCGGCTCGTGTATAAAGGGCCATCATAAGGCCGACAAGGTACCAAAGAAAAGTTATGCACACGTCCTTATTTATTGATTGCGATGTTGTATAAACAACGTGATGACTCACAGTAAGATTGTAAACGCCAGGCAAGCTGGCAACCGGCAGTACAAAATGCGAAACAGGAGAACGCGCATTTGCGGTGAATCGCGTTCGGAATAATTATTTTAAACTGTCCATGTATAGGGTTGAGATCTGAACTTGCCGTTTCATAAAAAACATGGTAAGCTGAAACCGTAAGTTTTAGAAGTATATTGTGTAGACATAAAATAATAACACATCAAGACGGCGTTAGAAGTTGCTATAGCGCACGTATGTAATATTGGTACTGCAGGTAGTAAAAGAGAGCTAGGTCAGTGAAGTCGACCTTCGGTAGTTGTTATATATATATATATATATATATATATTGCTGTGCTTGATACGTGTGTTCACTTGCACGAATATTCCTGATGTCATAAACCGTGTATTTTCTGTGTCGCTTTATTCAGTCAGCTGCTCTTCGTGAAAGTGTGTAATTAAATGTATGTAAACCTCGCGAGTCCGCTGTTGTATAGGACTATGTACACCGACGGGGCTTTGTCAGTGCACAGCAGTTAATACCAAAACGGTTCGCTGTTGTATTGGACTGTGTACACTGACGGGGCTTTGTCAGTGCACAGCATTTAACACTAAAGCAGGGGATTCGCAATGTTTATACACTTGCACATTCACCATGTGTTACCTTGACAAGTGTCGGGAGTGAACGATATTGTGCGTGGGTGGGCGTGTGTTGTAGGCTGCATTAATTAATTAATTACCGTGTTGAGCCACGTCACAGTTTACCGGCCGATTTCCGATCCTACAAACAGCAAGTTCATTTTGTTTTAAAATAATTTCCAGTTTTCGTACCGACGTCAGTCCGCTCTTTCAAAGACAAAACTGTTGTACTGCGTGTCTTGTAGTGCGTGTGGCGGCCTAATGCTTTAATGTAGTCGTTATTTTATCTGACAACTGTCGGCTGACTTCTTGTCAGTTTGTCATCTGCCACTTCTTGTCAGTTTATCTTAGCGTAGCCCACTCAGCCACGGCGGAGTATCGGCGAGAAGTGATAAGACAACGTTTGTCGGATAAAATAAGGGCCAGTAAAAAGCAGTGGCGTCTAGTGACTGTGCGATATTTCTGACTTATGTTGGGCGGGCGTTTCCGTCTTTTTGCGTCAGGACGTGGGAGGAATTTTCACAACGGCTGAGAAACCTGGTGGCCAACAGCTTCGTGCCTGGCACACAGCAGTGTCTGAAGAACAGGACACTCGCCGTCCTGGATCGAATGCTGCAGACCGACATCATTCCTCTGATGAGCGGAGTGGAGCTTGTCCGATATGCCACCCTCCTACCACCGGGCAATGACTCTGCTACTTACAACAGGTACACTACCCTCTAAATAAAGCCAGTTCAAACCACATGTACTGGTATGCTCTCTAATATCCGTTTTTATGTGCTTTGAACTGCCACCTTCTGTGTGGTTTTTTTTTTAACGAAACGTCTTTTCCGCATTTCTCTTTTCTCCATCTGAGCAGCATTACCCGACTTCCGTAATCTCTTGAAACACAAGAAATAAATTATACAAAACTATAGCTTTGCTTGTTGTATGGCAGTGTGAAACATTGTCTGTTAACAGTAACGAAAGGGCACATGGTGTTGACGGTGTGACGTCATGTACTGTGCGACATTTCAGCGATCATATCTGAAGTTGGAGGCAGCAGGTTCCCCTGAAATGTCGATAAATTTATTCCAGACTACACGGCGTCACACTCAAGACGATATTATTCACAGACAGAGGGTGCTGAGGTTACTATTTTGACCTAAGAAGGAGGGAGTAAGGGGAGGTTGGAGAAAAGTGTGTAATGAGGAGGTTTGTGATTTGTGCCCTACAATGGGAAAAGATGGGATGAGTGCGGAATGTAGCACTTGCGGATGAAAGGTAGAGTTGTTCCTGTGCACGCCATAAAGGCACACCATAGAGGTGGCAGATGTGTAGCTTCACTCATTCCTGACATTGACACTAGAGGGGGTGAGTGGGTACCCTTACTGCCTGGCAATTTTACCCTTTAAAGAGCATTCGGTACCCACTGAATGCGGGGCTAGTTGGTATGGACGTTTTGGGGCAGAAAAATCTCTTGCCCCTGCTGGATACCGAACCCAGGATTGGCCAGCTCATGGCCTAGTCAGTAGGCATCAGGTATGAGAAAGATGCGAAATTGATACGTAATTGTCACAAAGAGTGAAGGAAAGTGACTCCTTGGAAGGTCTAGTGATTGATGAACATTTGGGCTGCACAATAGGCGGTCAGTTGTATTGTGAGTTGCTGGGAACTGTCAGATATCAAGAGGCTGTGTGCTGTGAGTGTGTTACTAAAGTCTTGGTTTCTTGCAGGTCGTTTTCTGGCAAAGATGAGTGGGTGTGGCAGGTGTTTGACCGGATTGCAGAGCTGTGTAGGAGCCACGTAATCAGACTGAGAGTTCAGCAGGAGGAAGGTGAAGGCAGCATGACAGCTGTGTGACCATGGAATTTTGTAACAAATTTATATCATGTTTTTAATTGCGTTACTTTACTGTAGTGGTAGAGCTAGGATAACTGGGTTGCTATAATTGCTAGGCTATGGTCTGGGTGATCCAGAGTTCGGTATCCAGCAGGGGTGAGAGATTTTGTCCTCTTGTAAGTCTACCAGACTGGCTCTGGAGCCTACAAGCCTTCGAGCCTGGGTACTGGGTTTTTCTTTGGAGTAAATTGGCTGGGGTGTGATGTTTACCCTAACCTACACACATCTGCTGCTAAGGTTAAGAATGAATGGAGCTGTATCTCCAATCTGTCTCATATACCTTTACTGCGTGGACAGGGACAACTGTTATTTTGCTATAATGTTGCTTATAAAGATAGCTGTCAACTGCAATACTGTATAGTTTGTATTTTCATTTAATAGAATGTTGTGAAATGAACACACTTGAAGCACAGTCATCTGGTAGATACTTGGAATTATCCGTTTCATGGAATTGGTTTATTACCATGTGTTGAAAATAAAAGGTAATCAATAAATTGCTTTTTGGATGCAGGAGGGGTCCACATTCTGAGGCTAACACATTAGGTTAATACATATTGAGTCGAGGTCCATAGGTAGAACTACGATGACTTGTGGTCATATGTTTTGTATGCAGGGCGAGGCCGTCACCACTATAAACACCTGTTCCCACTGATGATGATGGCCTTCATGAAGATGCTGGTGGTTATGGTTCCCCTTGGATTCCAGTTCATGGCAGTAATCTCAGGAAAGGCGCTCTTGCTGAGCAAGATGGCGCTGGCACTAGCTTCAGCACAGGCCATGAGGAGAGTGACAAGTGCCTGGTTTGATGTGTACAATTCTCCACACCCCTCTTACTACCACCATGTCCATCGCAGCTACCACCCACAGTCTGGTCCAACACACATCAATCTGCTTCACTCACCCTCGCTGCCACATCACATCCAGGTGTGACCAACAGAACTACAATATAAGATGATGTGCAGTAACTTTGTATGGAACATCCAGTGACTAAAACTTTCACTCACACCCCACCAGCTCGCTGAGTGACAAACACACAGTCACTCGCTGAAAAACTCTTTCTCACTCACACACTCACGCACCTCACTCATCATCTATCCACATATTACTTACCATTAAGTCAATTGTGTTCTGATGGAGTGACAAACCGGCACCAGTTGGATCAGGAAGGTTACAAACATGGACTCAGGTCATGTGGCATGCCCTGCTGTGTTCCTGTCTTAATGTTTTCTGAGGTTTCAAGGGAATTAGTACCTTCATCTTCAAGGGTTGAGGAGTCCAAGAAGACTTCATTGTCTGCCTAACAGCTTCCTCCCCTCCACATTCCTTCTTTCAGCCCTACCCTTTGTAACTTTTGTTCTGTCCTCATTGCATTCTGGATTATTCCTGTTGTGACAGGGGGACATGTGTGATGTAGGTAGGTTGTGGCAGCAGGCACCTCACTTTAACCCAAACATCATCTGTATTAATTCTCTACCTCACCTGACTGTGTCTAGCTGATAATGTGTCTTCTTTACAAATATTGTGGAGTAACTCATTTCTTTAGGCTCTTGAGAAGAATGTGCAATGCAAGCAAGTCACATGTTTCAAACAGGACAGATTATTTTCTAAATAAGCATTCAGTATATGTAGCAATAATAACTTGAGGTGTTCAACTAGAGTAAACCACTTTTGAGGTAATACTGACATTTTTCATGTACAGATGTTTAAGACAGTGGATTTCATAAAATATGTGAGTGAACCACAGAAGTGAATATTATTAATTTTATTGCTGTTTTCAGGGCTTTCAACCCACTTTAGATGTGTCCCACTTTTCAACTTGGACACATCCTTCCCCTGACACTTCACACTGGTCTTACCATCAGGATCCAACACTTGGGCACAGCACTCAACTGGAAGACCATAATACCGCCTCACAGGATTATCAATTTGCATTCACCAACACAGACCACAAACCCATCCTTTACCCAACAGTTCCTTCTGTCTATGACACACCCAGTGAGCATGCAGAGGACCGTGTGGACAACCAGTATAGCAACGGTAAGATGAAGCATAACCAACATAGCAGAATTAAAAATCTGTGAACTTGTGGGGACAACAGGGGTGTCACGTCCAGTGTTTAGAACATGTTTTTTATTTCTCTCGTTGAATGTGGTGCTGCATGAAGTTGAAACTGGAGAGTAATGTCCCTGCTACATTTTGTCTGGTTATATAAAATTATTGCACAACCTGCCCACCAATTTTGAACTTATGTTTCTTGTTATTGAGGTAGGTTTTAAAGACAGCAATTATTAGTACCACAAATTTTGGTAATGTCATCCTGTTGTGCTTGTAAATAACAGCAGATGTCCATAGTACTGCAGTCACACATACACTGACATTTTTTTTGTGCCTCATGACATTTTGAGGCAATGTGCTGGCCTCATGTTCAATGGTTGAGATGCCCAAAACTGTTCTTCTCTTGGTAAACATTTTGACTCTTGGAGACGAAGCCACTGTGTTGCCTTAATATGCTGGCAATCAATTATCCAACAATGAAGCATATCTCACAAGAACAGAGTCATCAGATACACCGTTGTGAAAACTTCAGCACTTGCATGTTACAGACTAACTTGTGACTGCATGATATGTGAGGGTATAAATTCATAAGTTGTGATGCCATTCTGCAATTACCTGCTTAGTGTACTGTACACTTGTCACAGTTACCTGCTCAGTGTATTGTACACTTATCACAATTTTGAAAATATCTGTATGTGTTTTTATTCCTATATTTGAAATGCCCATCTAAATACGTGACACAATTTGCTGTCACACATCGTTTTATATTTATTATTTATTTATGTATTTATTATCAATTTATTGTACAATGCAAAAAAAAAAAAGTAATAATTCTTGTTATTTTAACTACAACTGACTAGTCATATGAGAGGGTAATGTAACATCCATGGGCTAATCTACTTCCTCTGTTATCACCTTAAAAAGTGCTTACTTAATGTTTTCTCATAACCATGTAGACTTGGCTTGTGATGTCACTCACAAACCAAGGTATATTGTAACCATGGCATTGACGTGTGACTCAATAAGTTATTCACACACCCACTTGTAAGGGTAGAAAATTGAAACATGCTTCCAGCAACTTTATTTTTGTTGCTATCTCATCAACATAACCCAGGTATTCAGCATGGATGTTGTCAGTCGGATGATTGCCATCCAGTCGTGCTGTCATAAGTTACCATACTGTAACCATGGCAACATTGTAGCCACGGAAACACCATAACAATGGAAAACATAGAAACCATGGGAGCCCCCATTGGGTTGTCACTCACAGACCAAGCTCTATCAAAACCAATGCAAACTTGGTGTGTCTCACTCACTCACTCACTCTCTCAGCCAGTCACATCCAGGGCATTTTATACAGGGAGATAAATTATATGCAGACTTCATGGACTGCTGTTAATGCATGTCAAAGATGTATACGCCGATCTGCTTGTCTGCACATGTGATGTGTATACAGCTGTCAGGATTAGTTGTGCCTAACTAACCAATCAACCAACCAGCCACATAACTGATCCCATGGAAAGAGTCTGTCTTGAGTTGATACTTCCTCAGGTAGGGAAAATATTCCTTGCATTTTATGTTACTCCAGCCAGGTGAATCCAACTTATGCCCACCCATCCTATTTCATTAAGATCCAGTTCATTATTATTCTCCTGTTTGCACCTATGGCTAAAAGTGACCTCTTTCTGTCAGGTTCCCCCAGCATAACCCGGTATGCACTTCTGTTATTTCCTCATACATGCCACATGGCCTGGCCAAGGCTGTTTGCAACATATCAGAGGATCTGTATTTTTATACTGAACAGGTTATTAGCCCCTTGCACAACCCACAATGATAGTTGACTATTTACATTCATCAGGTGCGGAGGTTAAGAGTAATTAGAGATATATGTCCACTCCCCACCATATGCCTTCGTGGTGTGTGCGGGGACGTTAACTGTACCTTTTCCAAATTTGAATATCGATATAATCTGTGCCTGAATAGCGGCAGTGTTAATGACAGATGTGTAGGATAGCGGCAGCATTAGTGACGTGTAGCATAGCGGCAGTGTTAGTGACAGATGTGCCACAACAAGTACAGCTTTCTGAGTTCTCGACACTCTCCGTATTGATTGGTTTTTGTAATAAAATAACAATGCTGTCTGGACCTCCTTTTATGGTGGTTAACCCTTTAAAGCCCAGTGGTCACTCTATGTACTACAAGGTGTAACATTCACAAATTCTTCATTCTGCCCACACAGTGTATTTATGTGTTTTATGTGGATCTCAGAACAAACAGCGATTATTTCACTCTACAGCATTAACTGGTTGGTTTTTTTATAACTGAGACAGAGTGTGTTTATTGCACATTACGAGCTGGATCTTTAAATATAATTTCGGTTAATTTAGTCTTTGTCGTGTTCCTGTGAAGGTGTTCAAGCAGTATTTACAACTGCGCTGTTGGTCTGATTGTTGTGTGTCTGTCACATAAGTAGCCTACATAAGAAGTGTCCGATATTGGTTCGCGGTCCCATGATTGTGGTCTTTACAGAACAAATGGTTGTAATTACAGTTCTGACCTGACGGCAGTTCGTTATGGCTAAATTGTCTATAAAAACAAGGCCGATTGAAGAGGACGATTCTCTGGCATTTGATTGTGTTGCAGTAATTAGCCTTTGTAGGCCTGCGTTGTTTGCGTTTGCACATTAATAAGTACCGCTAATTGAAATTCATAACAATGTTTGGGATTAGAAACCACACAAAATGCAAGCGTGCAAAAGTATAGAGGTATTCCAGTTCAGTCAGCTCACTTTGTTGTTTGCAGCTGTTAGTTAACCCGTCAGTAGTTAGCCTAATATCTATTTATTGTCATTGTCATTGTGTTGTGCAGGTACAGTGGTCTTCTCACTCTCTCCCTTTCAGACGGCAGTTTTGAACCGTTGGTGAATCCCGGAGAGAATATCGCTCGCTGCATGCAATAGTGGCACAATCCAAAAAATAGCCATTTGGAGTTAGTACTACGATTGAGCTGAAAAATGTAACGGCTATGTACCGCGCTAGATGTCATTTATGGGGCATGTAGTTGTTACATTTTGAGCTCAAACGTAGTATTAAATCCAAACCGGCAATTTTTGCATTATGCCACTATTGCATTCAGTCAGCGATATGGTCAGAAAATGTGTTCAAATGACGTGGTGAAGGAATGTTTCTGCGTTTCGGGAAAAATGCTGCCTCCATCTTCAGGGTGACTAAACTGGGTCAAGTTGATACAGAAGTGACGTGGTTCAAGGCAGCGTGTCTGAGGGAATTTGGCCACCGCACATTCGCAGCGTCAACTTGGCTGTACGTTCGTCTGAAACGTCGGAACGTTTAAGCTCAAGACACGGCCGTTCTTTGAACAACAACATTGTTGGGATTTTGCAGTGACAGGTGCTGAACAGCAGTGCTGTGCTGTTCAATGCTCCCCGATGTACGACAGAGTATTGCTTTTTTTAAAGGCTATTATGCTTTGCCCGTTTGTCCTTCCGGTAAAAGCAGTGTGTAGATGAATCATGGAGCATCGACGGAATGATACTAAAAGGGTAAAACAGAAATAATGGGAGACAAGCCTCTCTCATGCCACTTTGTCCATCACAAATCCCACCTGGACTGGCCTGACATCGAACCCGAGCCTTCCCGGTGAGAGGCCGACGATGAATCATTTATCGTTCGTTATACTTAGTTAAATGCTATCCCTGTGTAAAACTGCTTGAAGTAAGTTTTGTCGACGTAATTCGCCTTGCAACGACAGCAGTAACCACGTGGTTGTTGTGCTCAGCATTGCACCACTCCTCCATTTTGATGTTTCGTTCATCGATCATCGACGCCATATAATTTTACTAATTGACAGCGTCGTTATACAACCCCTTCCTCCCCTCTCTGTCTGTGAGCTACTATAATATTCAAGAACTCGGCATTTCGCCCACACAGCCTGTTTGCAGTAACAATGGTTGTGTTCCGAGACATGGCTATTCGGTTGGTCCTTGTAAAGTGTTGTGTGTTGTAAGAACTGGTTGTTGAGAAATATTTAAATGAGCTCTAGGCTTTATAATGTGTGTAGATGTCCTGACTGGTTAAGCTTAAATACTCAATAGAGCAGAATGCTTATTGAGAAGCTAACAGTTCCTCATCTACTAAAAAAAATCCCGCATTTCATGGCAACTGGTATTTCCTTGCGGTCATCACAATAGCCCGCTACTTGTCGCTCTCTTGGGCCAGATTAATCCAGTCGGCGCCCTCCTATTTTATTTTTAAGATTAGTATAATATTTCCCTCCCATCTAAGCCCAGGTCTTCCAAGTGGCCTCTTCAGGTTTCCCCACCAAAACTCGGTACGCATTTTGCTTCTCTCCGTACGTGTTATGTGCCCCACCCATCTTATACTGCTACAGCTGATGATGATGATAATAATAATAATAATAATAATATTTATTAACTGCA
>Ga0209628_10002577_pt1 | contig 12388 bp, 26 predicted proteins | sample TergutCu122P4_FD_187285 | JGI IMG/M metagenome (GOLD analysis project Ga0209628, IMG submission 187285) | Cubitermes ugandensis P4 segment gut microbial communities from Kakamega Forest, Kenya - Cu122 P4 (SPAdes) (version 2) | ecosystem: Host-associated > Arthropoda: Insects > Digestive system...
GTGCTGGAACTACCTCTTGCAACGGCAGTGCTGGAATGAGCATTTGTAACGGCAGTGCTGGAATGAGCATTTGTAACGGCAGTGCTGGAATGAGCATTTGCAACGGCAGTGCTGGAATGAGCATTTGCTCTTTTTAAGATAAAACTTATTTTTCTTAAAATAAAATCTATTCCACTGTCAATTATTTTATTCAGGTTTATTTTTGCCTTAATATCTAATTTTGAAACAGATATTTTAGTATCGTCTTGAGAAAAATCAATTTTTTCATGTCCAACTGAAAAACAATAATTATTTTCTTCTTTATACGGATAAAAATGTAGTGTCTCTAACGGATTTTCGCAAAAGTGTAATCCACTTTCGCAGCATTTTACTTCTCCGTGATGTTCAAAGGTTTTATTTTCTTCAAACTGCATATCACGGCATTTCATATCTTTGTCAAATCCTTTTACGCCTTTAATAAACGTAAACTCCATAGGTAGAAAAACGTTGAACGGCTGAAATTCTTTTGATTTAAAAATTTCTGCAATTTCTTCAATAGAGTAACCGGCTATCCCTGTGCCGATTTTCGTTACATAGAAGTCCAAATCGGCGTTTTCATCGGCAAAAGCATATAAAGTATCAATACTCTTGCTTATCTCGTCTAATGGGATTTTTTCCATGTTTTTGTCAAGTGTTGGTATTGCGTATGATTGTCCTTGTAATCCTTCGCCTTTACCTTGAATTGCGCCAAATTTTTCAAGTGCTGTTTTTGCTGCACCGCCGGCGTGGTTGCCGCTTAAATTGCTACCGAAAACAAAAATTGAATTTCCGTCCGGTAGTTCTGTGATGTTATCACTTGTGAAACGTCTTTGTAAATTGTTCATTTTGTTATTTTTTTTGGTTAATAATTTCGTTAATCATATCACGGATAGCGACCAATACTTCATAATTAGTCTCTATCAAAGAAGCGTTACCCGCATTGTTAATAATTCTAATGCAAGAACAATCCTTTGCTATTGTAAACTTGTTAAATTCTTCCTCTTTATCAGGATAAACCGATAACACTTTAAAATTTCTTGTTTCGTACTGTACCATATTTTTTGGTTAATAATTTTCTAAAATATATTCGTTCCACTGCTCGCTCATCGCTTTTGCAACGCCACGATGGAAGCGTGAACGCTCTTTTTTGTCTGCAAATCATAAAACGCCTTGAAGTCATTACGCCACTCATCACAAACAATTATTCCACGTCCACCATAATATTTATAATTTGATTTTTTATCATTATAACACCGTTCTTTCATATTTAGCCAAAGTTTATAAGTCTTATGGCTTTTTAGTCCGTGTTTGACTGCATTGCCGCACAATACACCATTCAATAACTTATTCTTACTCCCTCTCATATCAATCTTATCTACCTGTGCTGCTTCGTTTATCTTTTTCATAATATCACTAAATTAAATTCATAAACAAAAACATAGGGGTTATTTTTCCATGTTCCCTTTCCGTTAATTTTATCAATCAAATCGGCAAAGGCTTCTTTTGGCGACTTAAACATTTCTACTAAATTTTCTCTATGTTTTAATCCGTTAAGATACATAGGAATATCAAACCTATTATTAGGGAGTTCATAAATACCCTCTTTATAGCAATCTTTCACTGAAATATCCTGAAATCTTTCTACTTTTATTGATGTGATTTTAATGAAAAATCGGGCGTATTTTTCCGGCATAAACAACTTACTTTTCCACTCTATCCCCAATTCGTATTTCACGGACGGATTAAAATATTTAAAAAAAATTCTATCGTGAAAAATACCATACGTTTCTTTAATATAAAGTGTTTCGCCTACTTTGTAGCGGGGTTTAATTTCTAATATGTTTTCACATCTTTGTAAGTCATTTTCGTAGCCATCGCAAAATTTTGGCTGCGGTTTAATAATCCGCCTTGTCATTGTCTTTTTTCCGCTGATTACAGCGTTAATCATTTCATCCTTAAAGTTTATACCTTTCATAACTAATTATTTAAACTGTTAATAAATTTTTGCATATATGTACATTTACCATCACAAAAATAAGGCGGAAATATAGCCTCTGTGCATTTTGATTCCAAATTAAAACTTTCACACATTTTTCTGTGTGCTTACACCGCCTTGTCAATCATTTCTTGCTCGGCAATCTCAACGGCTTGTTCTGCAATACAAATACTGTATTCAGTATTATAGATATTGGTTTCTTTTTTCAATAATTCTTTCGCTTTTTGTGATTTCATATTTTTTCGTTTTTAGTTTGTAATTCTGTTAAATACTTCCATAGTCATAGAATTGTGTAAATTCGTCATTGTGTTGAAATTGAACCCTTGCACATCTTCCATGCCTATTTTTTTCAATTAAAAATTCTCCGTAATTTTCCGTACTTATTCCTTTAATTGTTTCTATATCATAGTATTTAGGACGATAAATAAACATAACAACATCGGCATCCTGTTCAATAGCCCCACTGTCGCGCAAGTCAGAAAGTTGCGGTTCGCTGTCTTTTCTTTCTTCTACCTTTCTGCTTAATTGTGATAGCAGCAATACCGGTACATTCAAATCTTTTGCAATAATTTTAGCATCTCTACTCATTGCGGATACTTCCTGTTCGCGTGTCCTTCCCTTTAATCCTTTTTCTTCACAAAGTTGTAAATAGTCAATGATTACCATATCACAAAGTCCCATTTCTTTGTATTCTTTTGCCTTTGATTTTATTGCACTCATTGAAATTCCTGCGGTGTCATCAATATGAAAATTCCATTTTGAAATAATACGCGCAACGTCTGCTATTGAGTTGGCTTCGTATTTACTCAAAAATCCATTGTCAAATTTGCTTTTTGAAACATCCGTCATACCCAATATTAGTTTGTTTGAAAGTTCCGTTTCCGACATTTCAAGCGAAAAAAACATTACGGATTTTCCTTTCATTAAAGCCTCTTTTGCAAATTGTAGAGAAATCGTTGTTTTTCCCATTCCAGGACGTGCTGCAATTACATAAACCCTTGCAGGCTGCCATCCGTTTAATACCTTGTCAAGTTCTCTAATACCGGAAGAAATACCTACACATTGATTTGTTTGCGCGTTCATCATTCTTTCTTCCATTTCTTTGAGTGATTTTGAAAGAGCGTTAGAAATGTGTTTGGTGTTTGTTTTCTTTCCTATCTTGTTTTCCAAATCTGCAACCTTGTTTTTTGCATCCAAAAAGTTTTTTAAAGGGTCGTCTGTTTTTGTTTTTCCTATTTTTTCAATTTCACGTTCAACATATCTTTGCAATAAAATTCTTGCGTGATATTCCACGTTTGTAGATGAAAAAATATAATTTGTAAGGTTTGTTAAATAAGATGCGCCGATGTTTGTGTATGTTCCTTGCTTTTTAAGTTCATCACTAATCGTAATAAAATCAATGGGTGTGTTCTCTTTCTTCAATGTTTGCATTGCAAGGTAAATATCGGCATTCTCTTTTAACAAAAAACATTCAGGAAACAAATCCTCGTAAATCAAATCAATAGCCCCGCCAAATTGAAGTATTGCGCCCAAAACACAATTTTCAATCGTTACTGTTTTTTGAAAGTCTGTTATTGCTGTCATAGTTCGTGTGAATAAGGTAGGTTTTTTTGACTGTTTTGTTTATTTTCCAAATACACATTAAAGGCAACAATGAATGTGTTAATTGAAAATCTAAAAATTTCTTTTTTATAAATTTCTTTTTTCATTGCATTAAAAACATTTTCAAGCGTATCATATTTGCTATTTTCTTCTGTAATAAGATATTCAGTTAATTCACTTGCTATTGCCTCTAATATACTTTCGCTTGTTTGAAAATTACATAAAATATTCATTTTTCCAACAAATATTAAAACTTCTTCAAAAAGTTTTGGCTCTTGGTATAATTTTATATTGAAAGATTTTTTTTTAATTGTCTGTAATTCATTCATTATTTCTACGATTTATTATGTTAATAACACTCTGCATTGTATCTTGTGTGTTGTTTTGTTTTTGAAATCCATTTTTAATTGGGAAAAAACCTTGATAATTATTTCCGATAGAATTTTCAATAATAATCTTTGCTGTTTCTGTATTTCCATTACTATCCCTTAAAAGTTTATTACACATAGTTTCAAATGACTTTTGGTTTTTTGGAAGTTCCCTCCGTAGTTTTTTATATTCCAACCAATCATTGATAATAAGATGAAATTTAGAATCAATATTAGAAAAATCAAAATTTTCTTTTTTTCTTTTTTCTTTATCTTTATCTTTGTCTTTGTCTTTATTATTGGGGGGTACGCTTGGGGGTACGCTTGGGGGTACGCTTGGGGGTACGCTTGGGGGTACGCTTGGGGGTACGCTTGGGGGTAAATGATTTACCCCCAAAATGTAATATTCTGTAAAATCTCTAATGTTTTTTCCACCTGAATTAAAGTCTATTAATCCTATTTGTTTAAGTCTGTTTCTGCATCGTTTGAATGTAGGCTCTGACATTACCAACTCGCTTGTAAAAATCTTTGTAGGTTGCTTAAATGGATTTTTCCAAAAAAATGAATTTGCCTTATTTAGTAAAGCAAAATAGACGGCTATTTCATTTGAATTAAAAAAATGTTCTTTATTCAACTCCCAAAATTGATTAATCAAGTCAATGTAATTCATTTTATTTTAATTTGCTTCTAAAACTGTCAAAAGTTCATCCAATAGCGCAGATTCCGCAAGTTCGTAAGTATCTGTAAATCCATATTTAGACACTCCTTTGCCATTGTCTAACCATTTTGTAAAACTATAATCATAACCCCATTTATCTATGTTAATTCCGTCATCTGTATAATGAGCATAAGAGATGCCAATATTAATACCTTTTTCATCCCGAAACCATTTAAGAGCCAACGCAAAAGTAGGGGCGGAAAAGCATTTTTGGCAAAATACTTCAACTTCTTCAACACTTTCAAAACTGCCACCACACTCTTTGCAAGTAAACATCTCTCCATTTTTTGAATAACATTTTTCAACATCCCAATCAAACCCTGCTTTTTTCAGCCGTTGTGCCTGACCAAAGGACACTAAATTTAACTGTTTTTCCATAATTCTAAATTTAAGTATTCGTTAATTTCTAAAATAAATTCATCAAGAGATCTGCAAACAACGTACTTGTAACCGTTCTTTGTTACATTCGCCTCAAACCGTTTCTGCGCCTCCGTTTGCTTATTATTATTTGAAGCCTTAACTTCGATAAATAAACCGTAATAGTCTTTATTTGCCTTTAACAAGAAAAGGTCTGCAAAACCAGCAATAGTACCCATACGCTTGAATTGCATAGCCTCAAATTGCGTGCGCTTGCCTCCATTTGGGCTGTGATGCAATATTAGTTCGGGATATTGCAACCTAAACCACCGCACCATATTAATTTGTAAGTTATCTTCTGAGTGTCTCATAACTTATTTTGTTTATATGATTTACATAATCCTTTACACTTCTGCTTATTCAGTTTACAGTATGGTACTTTATTAAATTTATCCACCATTTTAAGAAAGTAATATTCACAGTTGCTCATGTTAATTATTATTTGGTAAATGTAAATACTGCATTTCTGCTTTTTCCTTACTTATAATACTCCGGCAGAGTTCAATAGCGTGAGTGCAACTCTTATTCACGCGCTCGCACCAATCCACGATATACATCTCCTCTTCGGCGATGCTATCCAACAGTGCATTCTGTACCTTTGCGCTCAAACAACTTTCTTTTGCAATGGAGATAATCGTATTGCTTATTTCGGATGTTTTCTTCGCCCTGACTGCCTTTTTTGCCTTTGCCAACATATAACCGGAACGCGCCATATATACTGCCATATTAGTAGCGTATTGAATACAAGCGTTTGCTTCCGTCGGGATAACGCATTCCAACTCTGCCTGAATATTATCTAATTCTTCTTTGATTGTCATAACTTCAATTTAAAATGGCAAATCACTACAATCATCAATGCAAGGCATCATTTCAACCGCTTCCGGCGTTACCTGTTTAATATCAACAGGCTTATACTCTTTTCCTCTTCCGATGTAAATACGTTCAGCGTTTGCTTCGCGCTCCTCTTTTGTGCGCGAAAGTTCAATCTTATGGGTATTACCATGTTCGTCAATTTCTTTGAGTTCGGAAACAACGATATTGCAGTACAATTTTCCATTGTCCGCTTTTTTTACTTTTTCTTTCGGAATTTTTGAAAGTTCAATACTAAATGTTATCATACTATTTAATTTAATTTGTTAAAGATTTTTTTATCTGTTATTTTGTCTTTTTGCGCCTCTATAAACTCAATAAACTGCTCGCAAATGGTCGTTAATTCTCCCCGTGTGCGCTCTTTATCGTAATTGTAATACTCCTTATAGGTTGTGAATTTTCCGCCTTTAATTTCAAGAATATTGTACTCAAAAGCAGATATTTCATTGCCCATAGTTTCCAAACAATAAGGATAAACCCGATGCTGCCAATTATTTCTGTACTTCCACGCTTCATAACTTCCGGTGGTCTTTATGTCGTGTATTTTATCGCAAAGCAACATATCAATATATCCGTAAAGTAAAACCTCTCCATATTTAGTTGGGAGTGTTCCCTCACAATATACCTGCGAAATTGCACCGTTGAAATAGCGGGAAAACTCCAAACAAGTAGCCAACGGATAGGTAAACTCCCTGCCGTTGTATTTTGCTTTTACAAGCATTGTATGCCTGTCGATCTCTACTACCTTGTCTGACTTCTTATTCGCCACCAAACAACTAATGATTTCCTCAAAGCAAATGCCTCTATCAATCGCTTCTGTATCTTCGTAAGGTATCGGCACGCGGTTAATCTTATCAATCAACTTCTGCAAACATTCCGCATCATACTCTTCAAAAGTCTTACTCGGATTTTCGCTTCCACCCCAATATTTCTCAAAAGTAATCTCGCTATTTAGGTAACTTTGAAATCCGTCTAATAATGATGGATAGAATAGGTATTTAGTCTGCGACATATCTTTTTTCGGCGTTAAGTTTCAAATTCAATTCCTTTGCCCGATTTGCCAACAAGGTAGCCAACACAGTGCGGCTCGCGCCTACGTGTTCAAAATCTTCTTTAAAGTCAATAAGCGCGTTGGCTTCATCTGCATTGCTAACTGCCAATACTGCCGTATTAATTTCAGCAACTACCTTGTTATACTTCTCATTCTTAACTTTGTCCGCTTCCAATCTATTCAAATATGGCGTGATTACCACATCTTGCAAGAATGTGTTTTTCAACCCTTCGCCTTTATCGTTTACAATTGTTGGAATATTGATTAACTCCGGCAAATTACAAGTGTTTTTTCCGTCATTACGGCTGCTTCCGTTGAAAGTAATTGTTCTCGTTTTCCCATTCATTTCAATATATCCTACCAAGTCAAGTTCGGTTACAAGAGCATCATAATTACTTCCACCAAATTGTGGAACATAGCGGGTATCATCTCCCTCTGTGCGCGTCTCTCTATGCGCAACGAATATTAGATGTTTGTTCAAGCGTGATATTAGTTTACAAAATGCTGAAAATTCCTGCTTTCTTTCCCCATACCCTTGCAATGTGAGACTTCCATTTGCGCGTCCCATTTTGCTGTTTTTCTTAATAATATAAACAGCCATGAAGTCAAGCAACTTTCCGCCGGTATCAATTACGATACTATCGTATGCCGATAAGTCTTCATTTAATACTTCCAGCACCTCATCGTAACTCTTCACCTGTAATACATCGCACCTGTGCTCTATGTTTATCCTGTGGATACCGCCATCGCAGTCAATTAATAATGGATTTTTTGTAGATAAAGCCATTGTGCTTTTCCCTGTTCCTGCCTGTCCATAGAGCAGGAGTTTCAACTTTGCATCTACCTCTATTTCGTGAGGTTTTTTGATTAAATTTGTCATAACATATAAATTTGGTTAATAATTTTCATAAAAAAAGCAAACAAAACAGAAGTGTAACGCATCTCACACGCGCTCGGAATGTCGCCATTATCCGCTTCTGCTTTATTTGCTGTAAAAAATTTGTCTGTAATCATAAGTGAGATTTTTACGCTGCAAAGATATATTATTTTTTAATTCACTTATATATTAAGTGTTTTTTATTTTTTCAAATTGTCCTCTTGAATTTCTTTGAATACCGCTGCGTTCAATAATTCGTAACCCCTTTTGATATTCATCGGATATGGCGTTAAACTCCTTTTGCAATTCATTATATTCCGCCGCTTGCTTTTCTGCCGCCTCTTGTAAAAGTTCAATGTGTTTTTTCAGATTCTCGTTGTCTTCGGCTAAATGAATATTACGTTTCTCAAAAACTAACAACTGATTGCGTAATTGGTTATTCGCCTTGCAACACTCTTTAATCTGCTTATTATGCAACATAATACAGAGTGATAGAACCAATACAATTATTGCCAATACAGCCATAATAACAACCGATTCCGGCGTGAAACTCAATAAAAGTCTTTCTAAATAATTTAAAATGTTTTCCATAACTTATTAATTTTGTGAATAAAAATTGTCAAAATATTCGCTCCTGTTGCTTGTCTGCGCAACCGCTTCTAATCTTACTCTGTCTAATCGTAAACTGCTCGAATTCTCCCCATCCTTTACATAATCCACCATCTTTGATTTTAACCAAAAATCCACCTTGCCGCGTCCATACAACCGGTACGCTTCACTCTTTGAAAGATACGGCTTCAACACTCCCGCCTTGCATAGCGCATTAACAGCGGCAGTATTGGCAACGCTTTCAATAAGTGTTACAAGTTCAAGTTCAGAAGATGGTATCCGGTAGTTCATAATTGATTTTCATGTATTGTTACGTACTTCTCCACCATAAAGATTTTACACTGCTCATTGATTTTCTTCTCAAACTGCTCCCTTAAATGTGCGGAAAAATCAAAGTTAGCGTACACGTCATAATGGGTATCCGTATTTGCATAAACAAGTTCTTTAATACCAAATTTTTCATCCTTTGCAAAAAGTATTATCATGCCGCGAAAACGTTTGTATTCGTGCTGTTTTCTTAATTCTGCTTTAAAGTTCACCGTTGTCATAATATTAATTTTTTTTGAGAATATTTTAAAACTTTGTTAATTGCATCATTATAAAATTTCTTTTCAATTTCAAATCCGTATGCTTTTCTGTTAATATTACTTGCTGCCAATAATGTAGTACCACTTCCGGCGCATGGGTCAATAACAACTTCATTTTCATCTGTAAAAATTTCAATCAAATATTCTAATAAATGCACGCTCTTTTGAGTAGGATGAATTTTAGTTGTAGTAGTGTCTCTGCGTACTTCAATACAATTAAATATCATTTTGCCATTATTATTGAATTTTGGCAATTTATCCCTATACAAAATCAATCCATATTCACAATTACCAACAACCCTCATATTTGCCTTTAATACTTGTGCGGAAAAATTTTTACGGAAAACAAGATTAATGTAATTGTTAAATCCATATTTTTTTGCTAATTCAATAAGTGAAAATTGCTGCTCAAAGGAACAAAACAATATTATACATGGTGCTTTTCCTGTTTCTTTTGTTTCATGTTTTAACATCTTCGTACAGAAGTGCATAAACTCACAAATATTAAAAGTGTCATCTGTTTTGAAGAATGATTTTTTCGCTAATTTACTTTCGCCGTTCTTATTATCTCCGCCAATATACCAACTCGGATTGCTTCCATAGGCATTATTCCCAATCCGATAAGGAATATCTGCAATGATTAATTGTGCCTTTGGTATTTGATACACCTTGTAATTTTGGAAATTGTCGTGAAATAATTCCACTCTTTTCATTGTTTTTTCTTTTAAAAATCCTTGTATTGCGCAGCATACAAGGCGGATGCGCCTACTGTTACTGCGCGTTAATGGTTACTCCTGTTTGTTAATTTCTTTATGTTTATCCGCCATTATAGTTAATAACTGCACAACATTATCAACAAAAATTTTGTGCTTATTGTCCTTAATTAAAGCCCAATATTCAGTAGTAGTCGTTGGCTCTGAATACTCTAATTCAATGTTCCCTATTTTAAGTTTTAATGTCATATCTAACTGTTTAATTGGTTAATTGGTTAATAAAATATTTCATATATGCACACTCATTTTTATAGCAATTAGGTGGATTTAGGTTATTATTCATACATATATTTGTATTAAGTTTTGAATTGCAAGTTGATCGAAACGCCTCCACCGCCTTGTCAATCATTTCTCTCTCGGCGATGGCAACGGATTCAACTGCTGTCGGTTGATATACCATATTCATAATAGTTTCACTTTCAATAAATTCTTTCGCTTTTTGTGATTTCATATCGTTAGTTTTTGATTAATTCTTGGTTGTCGTGAATGTTGCCGAATTTTACAGCATCTTGTAATGTTTCTTTGATTGTGTTGTTTTCTTTTTCGTACTCAAACCCGTCCATCTGTTTTTAATTTTAATTTTTACGCTCATATTTAATAGTTTTTAGTTTTCTTTTCCGGTTTCATAGGGGGCTAACTTTCTTTCAGGTAATAGCCCCCACAATTCCGGTTACATCCTTTGGACAGACGCTTTGTTTACTTCTTCTGATAATATTTGAGATTTTAATTCATTAATTGAAACAATAAAATTTATTTTCATGGCTTCAACTTCTTTAATTTCTTTTCTTAATTGGTAAATTGACTTTAACTTCATAATAATATAAACTGCCTCCTTGTACAGTATTCAACATTATTAACTTGGCAATAAATCTTGTATGCCATCTCGCTGACTTCTCGACGGCGTTCCTGTGGCTCAAACGGGCAGTCATTGAATCTGAATGCGCAAGTGGAGCAATTTTCCGGTGGGCATTTTTTAAAAGTGTTCATATTTTTTTGTTTTTAAGTTTCTAAAAAAAGGCGCGTTAATTCCGATAATCATTATTGACAGTGATAAGTATGAGTAGCCACGCGCCTTGTATCTCTTTGTCTTGTTATACGTTCATTCATTTCTTCGCGCTGTCTGTCGCGTTTGATTTGTTGCCCTAATTGGTTTAACTCTTGCTTTGTCATGTTTTCCATAATGATAATTTTTAAGCGGCTACCAAGCCGTGTCTTTCTTCTATTTCTGCAATTTCTTCTGTGGTATAATCCGCTTGCCTGATGCACTCGCAGCATAATTCGCACAAGTATTCATATTCACAATGTCCATACTTCTCTCTGTGGCAAACCGGCACTATTACACCCTCAAAGGTTTCATATTCGTGATAAATGTTCTTATTCATATCTATATATTTAATCATTAATATTCCAAATATTAGACGTAATATCAAACTCTGCGAAGTCATTGGTTATCGCTACTTCTACTGCTGCCTGTAATGCTTTGTTTTTGAAAATTCTGCCGGTACGCCAACGGTCGAATGTTGCCCCGCTAATATTATATTTATTACATACTTTGTCTTTGAATTTTTTAGCGTTGTTTGTGTAGTTCAGTATGTCGGCTGCTAATAACTGATTCCAGCCACCCCAGAAGCCCATCTTCTTGTATGGGATAGATGGGTCGTTTTTTTCTTTTCTTTTTTTTCTGTAAACAACTTTTTGATAGTTTTTCATATTGATTTTTTTATTAGTTATAAATATGATTTTACGCCAAAACTGTCCAATTTAATTACGGTATTAAAACCAGCGTGTTTTAGCGTTTCTTTAATCTCTGTAAGCGTATAACGTTCTGCCATATCACGCGAAACGCCATTGTGCGCCATTACTATTTCAATGGCTCTGTCTCTGCTGATTGTTATTTTTTTGTTTTTCATATAATTTTTCTTTTGCTCGGTTAAAATTGTGCGTTTTTTTTATTTTTTTTCGTATTGTTTTTTTTTATAAATTTGTTCGTTTTGTTCGGCAAAAATATATAATTTTTCTTTTGCTCGGTTAAAATTGTGCGTTTTTTAGAACAAAATTAGTTAAAATATTGAAAATTAATACAATAAAATTACTATGAATTGCGAAAAAATTAAAAATTTGTACTACAAAGAGACAGAAAAAAGTAAAGTGCCTGATAAAATAGGGGTCAGTCGCTCAAATTTTAATGGAATTATGACGGGCGAAATAACCCCAAACGTTGCAACCCTTGAAAAAATCGCCAAATATTTCGGCAAAAATGTTGGTTATTTCTTCGATGAAGAAGCGTTAATTAGACAAGAACACGGCATACCATTAATACCCATTGAAGCCGTTGCCGGATATGGTGAGGACACGACCGGCGTAAAATATGAAGACTGCGAACTATACCGCGTGCCAGAATTTATTGAAAAGGGGGCGGAGTTCCTTATTAGAGTATCCGGCTCATCCATGTATCCTAAATACTCAAACGGCGACATTTTGGCTTGCAAAAGAATAAGGGAT